>Ga0308165_1000254_pt1 | contig 123893 bp, 103 predicted proteins | sample PhyWR2_FD_201032 | JGI IMG/M metagenome (GOLD analysis project Ga0308165, IMG submission 201032) | Phyllosphere microbial communities from UC Gill Tract Community Farm, Albany, California, United States - DLSLW.R2 | ecosystem: Host-associated > Plants > Phyllosphere > Unclassified | place... | reverse complement strand
TCGGTAAATTCGGCGGTTCCTTGTCGAAAATCGCCGCCTCGGATCTCGGCGCGCAAGTCATCAAGGCCTTGCTGGCAAAGACCGGCATCAAGCCGGAAAGCATCAGCGAAGTCATCCTCGGCCAGGTGCTGACGGCCGGCGTCGGCCAGAACCCGGCGCGCCAGGCGGTGATCCGCTCCGGCTTGCCCGACATGGTCCCGGCCTTCGTGGTCGGCAAGGTCTGCGGCAGCGGCCTCAAGGCCGTGCAATTGGCGGCGCAGGCGATCAAGTGCGGCGACGCGCAGATCGTGATTGCCGGCGGCCAGGAAAACATGAGCGCCTCACCGCACGTGCTGAACAACTCGCGCGACGGCTTCCGCATGGGCGACGCCAAGCTGACCGACACGATGATCGTCGACGGCCTGTGGGACGTCTACAACCAGTACCACATGGGCATTACCGCCGAAAACGTCGCCAAGAAATTCGATATTTCCCGCAAGGAGCAGGACGAGTTCGCGGCCGCGTCGCAGAACAAGGCCGAAGCTGCGCAAAAGGCCGGCAAGTTCAAGGATGAAATCGTCCCGATCGAAATCAAGAACAAGAAGGAAACCATCGTTTTCGACACCGACGAATTCGTCAAGCCGGGCGTCACCGCCGAAGCGCTGGGCGCCTTGCGTCCTGCTTTCGACAAGGAAGGCACCGTCACCGCCGGCAACGCGTCGGGCATCAACGACGGCGCCGCCGCAGTGGTCCTGATGTCGGCCAAACTGGCGGCGGAGCTCGGCCTGCCGGTGCTGGCCAGGATCAAGTCGTATTCCTCGGCCGGCCTGGATCCAAGCATCATGGGCATGGGCCCGGTGCCGGCGTCGCAACTGACCTTGAAGAAGGCCGGCTGGACCCCGCAAGACCTGGACCTGATGGAAATCAATGAAGCCTTTGCGGCGCAGGCGATTGCGGTCAACAAGCAAATGGGTTGGGACACCAGCAAGATCAACGTCAACGGCGGCGCGATTGCAATCGGCCATCCGATCGGCGCCTCCGGTTGCCGCGTGCTGGTTACACTGCTGCACGAAATGGTTCGCCGCGACGCCAAGCGTGGGCTGGCCAGCTTGTGTATCGGCGGCGGCATGGGCGTGGCGCTGGCGGTCGAGCGTTGATCAATAAGCATTGATCCGCCGGGTTGAGTACTCCGGCGCGCTGAGCAGCATTTGCAGCAGAACATGCCGGCCTTGCGGAAACTCCCAAGGCCGGCATTTTCGTTTTTGACAGAATTGAATCTACATTGAATCTGAGCTGAGTCTGAACCGGCATGGACACCACTCGCATCGATAAATGGCTCTGGGCGGCGCGCTTCTTCAAGACGCGCTCGCTGGCCACCGACGCCGTCGAGCGCGGCAAGGTGAAGCTGCGCGGCGAGCGCACCAAGCCTTCGCATAACCTCAAGGTCGGCGACATGCTGCAGATCGACAACGGCACCACCGAATGGGAAGTCCAGGTCTGCGGCATTTCGGATAAACGCGGTTCGGCTGCTGTGGCGCAGGGGCTTTATGGCGAAACCGCCGCCAGCGTGGAAAAGCGCCGCCTGCTTGCCGAGCAGCACTGTTTCTTCAAGGAACCGACGGCCGCGCTCAAAGGCCGTCCGACCAAGCGCGACCGCCGTTTGCTCGATCAATCTTCCTCCTGAACCGTCGCCATTTGACGCGACAAACCGCGATCTTTCCTTCCCGCAAGCACCGCCGACGGGGCGGCTTCAGCGTGTCCCTCGATGCAATTTGATAACGCTCTCACTTTTCGTTTGACATTTGTCATGCAATGAATAATAGTACGACCGTTCGCATAAAAAATTCCGTGCTGCCCAGGTAGGCCGAAGATACCGAAGACAACAATAAACACCGGTGCAGCAGACCCAAAAGTTGGCGTTTTCCGAGATACAGCAATGATTGAGACATCATCCTCCGTGACACGGCCGAAGTTCATGCGCAAGGGCGAGCTGACGCGCGCCGCGATTCTTGACATGGCGTTGGAGTTGTCCAGCCGCGACGGCCTCGAAGGCCTCACCATCGGTTTGCTCGCCGAAAAAATGAAGATGAGCAAATCCGGCGTGTTCGCCCATTTCGGCTCGCGCGAAGATCTGCAAATCGAGGTGGTGCGGCTGTACCACCATCGCTTCGAGCAGGAAGTTTTCTACCCCAGCATCAAGGAGCCACGCGGCCTGCAGCGCCTGCAAGGCATGTTCGCGCGCTGGGTCAAGCTGGTCAGCGTGGAAATCGCGCTCGGCTGCATCTATATCAGCGGCGCGGTGGAATACGACGACCGTCCCGGCGCCATTCGCGACCACCTGGTAGCGATGGTGCAGGCATGGCGCGACGCGCTGCACCGTTGCATCAACCAGTCGATGGAAATGGGCCACCTGCGCGACGACATCAACGTCGAGCAGATGGTCTATGAAATCTACGGCCTGATCCTGGCGCTGCATCACGATGCGCGCTTCCTCAAGATCCCGGGCAGCGTGGAGCGCGCGCAGGCCGGTTTCGACCGGCTCATCGACAGCTACCGTAACCCCGAAACGTCGGCGTCCGCCAAGACCGCCGGCAGTAAAAGCACGAAAAGCACCAGCGCAGCGGCCCGAAAAGCAGCTTGAATTTAGTCAAAATCATTCCAATCAGTTCCGTCGGAGACAACCATGCCCCAATACAACGCCCCCCTTCGCGATATGCAATTCGTTCTGCATGAATTGCTGAAGGTTGAAGACGTCCTCAAGACCTTGCCGGCGCACGCCGACACCAACCGCGAACTGATCGACCAGGTGCTGGAGGAGGGTGGCAAGTTCACCTCGCAGGTGCTGTTCCCGCTGAATCATTCCGGCGACCGCGAAGGCTGTACCTACAACAAGGAAACCAAAACCGTCACACCGCCGAAGGGCTACAAGGAAGCCTACAAGCAGTACGTCGAAGCCGGCTGGGCGGCACTGTCCTGTGATCCAGAATTCGGCGGCCAGGGCTTGCCGCTGGTGATGAACAACTCCTTCTACGAAATGCTGAATTCGTCCAACCAAGCCTGGACCATGTATCCCGGCCTGTCGCATGGCGCTTACGAATGCATCCACGCGCACGGTTCCGACGAACAAAAAGCGCTGTACCTGCCGAAGCTGATCTCCGGCGAATGGACCGGCACCATGTGCCTGACCGAAGCGCACTGCGGCACCGACCTCGGCATGCTGCGCTCGAAGGCAGAGCCGCAAGCGGACGGTTCGTACAAGATTACCGGCAGCAAAATCTTCATTTCTGCCGGCGAGCACGACATGTCCGACAACATCGTCCACCTGGTGCTGGCGCGCCTGCCGGATGCGCCGCAAGGTTCCAAGGGCATCTCGCTGTTCATCGTGCCGAAGTTCATGCCGAACGCCGACGGCTCGCTGGGTGCGCGCAACCCGATCGCCTGCGGCGCCATCGAAGAAAAGATGGGCATTCACGGCAACGCCACCTGCCAGATGAACCTCGACGGCGCAGTCGGCTGGCTGATCGGCGGACCGCACAAGGGGTTGAACGCCATGTTCGTGTTCATGAACGCCGCCCGTCTGGGCGTCGGCATGCAAGGCCTGGGCCTGACCGAAGTCGCGTACCAGAACGCGCTGGTCTACGCCAAAGACCGCATCCAGATGCGCAGCCTGTCGGGCGTCAAGGCGCCGGACAAGGCCGCCGATCCGATCATCGTGCATCCTGACGTGCGCCGCATGCTGCTGACAGCCAAGGCCTACGCCGAAGGCGGCCGCGCATTCTGCTCCTACGTCGCGCTGCAACTGGACAAAGAGTTGAATCACCCGGATGAAGAAGTCCGCAAGGAAGCCGCCGACCAGGTCGCGCTGCTGACGCCGATCGTCAAGGCCTTCATCACCGACAACGCCTGGATCGCCACATCCGAATGCCTGCAGGTCTACGGCGGCCACGGCTATATCGCCGAATGGGGCATGGAGCAATACGTGCGCGACGCCCGCATCAACATGATCTACGAAGGCACCAACACCATCCAGTCGCTCGACTTGCTGGGCCGCAAGATCCTGATGGACAACGGCGCAAAATTGAAAAAGTTCGGCGCACAAGTGCAGGCCTTCATCGAAGACAACGGCACCGACGAAGCCATGTCCGAGTTCATCTCGCCGCTGGCCGACATCGGCGACAAGGTCTCCAAGCTGACCATGGAAATCGGCATGAAGGCTTTCCAGAATCCGGACGAAGTCGGCGCCGCCGCCGTGCCTTACCTGCGCGTCGTGGGTCACCTGGTCTACGCCTACTTCTTCGCACAAATGGCCAAGATCGCGCTGGAAAAGCAGGATTCCGGCGACAACTTCTACAAGTCCAAGCTGGCTACGGCACGCTTCTACTTCGCCCGCCTGCTGCCGGAAACCGCAACCCTGATCCGCCAGGCGCGTTCGGGCTCGGCCAACCTGATGGCGTTGGACGCGGACCTGTTCTGAGTCGCCGTTCAAGCGGCAAGCGTGACGCCGAGGCAAGTGTCGAGAACCTCGCCGTCACGCTGCTGTCATCACAGCACAGCATGCTGTAAAAAATTGCGGGAAGGCGTAGAGTGTCGCAAGCCGTCGGGGTTTTCCGGGTTTGCCTTACCGTCCTCTGCTTCCTGATTAGCCAGACCTCATTTCTGCATCATTAAAAGGAGACACGCGTGTCCAACTTCATCGTCAAAAAAGTAGCCGTCCTCGGCGCGGGTGTGATGGGCGCCCAGATCGCAGCACACTGCATCAACGCCAGGGTGCCGGTCATCCTGTTCGACCTGCCGGCCAAGGAAGGCCCGAAGAACGGCATCGTCCAGCGCGCCATTGAAAACCTGAAGAAACTCAGCCCCGCACCCTTGGGCAACAAGGAAGACGCGGCGCTGATCCAGGTTGCCAACTACGAAGACGACATCGAACTGCTCAAGGGTTGCGACCTGATCATCGAAGCCATCGCCGAGCGCATGGACTGGAAGCACGACCTGTACAAGAAGGTGGCGCCGCATATCGCGCCGAACGCGATCTTCGCGTCCAATACGTCCGGCCTGTCGATCACCGCGCTGTCCGAAGGCTTCGATGCCGAGCTGAAAGCGCGCTTCTGCGGCGTGCACTTCTTCAACCCGCCGCGCTACATGCACCTGGTCGAACTGATCCCGACCGCCACCACCAATCCGGAAATCCTCAACCAGCTCGAAGCCTTCCTCACCACCACGCTGGGCAAGGGCGTCGTGCGCGCGTTCGATACGCCCAACTTCGTGGCGAACCGCGTCGGCGTGTTCGGCATCCTGGCCACCGCCATCGAAGCGGAAAAATACGGCCTGTCGGTCGATGTCGTCGATGACCTGACCGGCGCCAAGCTCGGTCGCGCCAAGTCGGGCACCTTCCGCACTGCGGACGTGGTCGGCCTGGATACCATGGGCCACGTGATCAAGACCATGCAGGACAACCTCAAGGACGATCCGTTCTTCTCGTCGTACGCCACGCCGCCGCTGCTGGCCAAGCTGGTCGAGCAGGGCGCATTGGGCCAGAAGAGCGGCGCCGGTTTCTACAAGAAGGTCGGCAAGGACATCCTGCGCATCGATCCGGCCAAGGGCGATTACGTCCCGGGCGGCGGCAAGGCCGACGACATCATCGCGCGTATCCTGAAAGAAAAAGATCCGGTCAAGCGCATGAAGGCGCTGCACGACTCGACCAATCCGCAAGGCCAGTTCCTGTGGGCGATCTTCCGCGACGCCTTCCACTACATCGCCGTGCATCTGGAAACTGTCGCCGACAATGCGCGCGATCTCGACTTCGCCATGCGCTGGGGCTTCGGCTGGAGCGTCGGTCCGTTCGAGACATGGCAGGCTTCCGGCTGGCAGCAAGTCGCCACTTGGATCAAGGAAGACATCGACGCCGGCAAGGCATTGTCGAACGCGCCGCTGCCGGCATGGGTGTTCGATGGCCGTGAAGGTGTGCACAGCGCACAGGGTTCCTGGTCGCCGTCGAAGAAAGCCAACGTCGCCCGTTCGGAACTGCCCGTGTATCAACGCCAGGCCTTCCGCGCGCCGCTGGTCGGCGAAGGCGCCGCCGACGGCAAGACCGCCGGCACCACCTTCTTCGAAGACGACTCGGTGCGCATCTGGCATCAGAACGACGACGTCCTGATCCTGTCCTTCAAGACCAAGATGCACGTCATCGGCCAGGGCGTCATCGACGGCATCAACAAGGCGCTCGACGAAGCCGAGAAAAACTTCAAGGGCCTGGTGATCTGGCATGCCGACGCAGCCGAAGGCGGCGCGTTCTCGGCCGGCGCCGACCTGCAATCGATGTTGCCACTGTTCATGTCGGGTGGCGTCAAGGCCATCGAGCCGGTCGTGCATCACCTGCAACAGGCGCATCAACGCCTCAAGTACGCCAATGTGCCGGTCATCGCTGCGGTTGCCGGCCTGGCCCTGGGAGGCGGTTGCGAACTGCTGCTGCACACCGCCAAGCGCGTCGCCTCGATCGAGTCTTACATCGGCCTGGTGGAAGTCGGCGTCGGCCTGATCCCGGCCGGTGGCGGCCTGAAGGAAGCGGCCGTGCGCGCCGCCAAGGAAGCCAAAGGCAACGACATCCTGCAATTCCTCAAGGACTACATGCTGGCCGCGGCCACCGCCAACGTCTCCAAGTCGGCGCTGGAAGCACGCAAGCTCGGCTATCTCAAGGCCGATGACGTGATCGTCTTCAACCCTTACGAATTGCTGCACGTGGCCAAGGTCGAAGCGCGTGCGATGTTCGACTCCGGTTACCGTCCGGCGTTGGCGCCGCAAGTGCCGGTGGTCGGCCGCTACGGCGTCGGCACCATCATGGCGCAGTTGGTCAACATGCGCGACGGCGGCTTCATCTCCGCCCACGACTTCAAGCTGGGCCAGATGATCGCCGAGATCGTCAGCGGCGGCGAAGTCGAAGAAGGCAGCGTGGTCAACGAGCAATGGTTGCTGGACCTGGAACGCAAGGCGTTCATGGAACTGCTGAACCATCCGAAGACCCAGGAACGCATCATGGGCATGATGCAGACCGGCAAACCAGTGCGCAACTAATGAACACTCCCTCCCCTTGAAGGGGAGGGAGTACAAGGAGAATTTGAAATGACCAAACAACTTCAAGACGCCTACATCGTCGCTGCGACGCGCACCCCGATCGGCAAAGCGCCGCGCGGCATGTTCAAGAACGTGCGCCCGGACGACCTGCTGGTGCGCGTGATCCAATCCGCGATTGCGCAAGTGCCGGGCCTGGACCCAAAACTGATCGAAGACGCCATCATCGGCTGTTCCTTCCCTGAAGGCGCACAAGGCCTCAACATGGCGCGCAACGCCGTGCTGCTGGCAGGCCTGCCGAACACCATCGGCGGCGTCACCATCAACCGTTACTGCGCATCCGGCATTACCGCGGTGGCGATGGCGGCCGACCGCATCCGCGTCGGCCAGGCCGACGTCATGATCGCCGGCGGCGCCGAGTCGATGTCGATGGTGCCGATGATGGGTTTCCATCCATCGGTCAACATGGGCGCGTTCAAGGACGAAAATATCGGCATGGCCTACGGCATGGGCCTGACCGCGGAAAAAGTGGCCCAGCAATGGAAGGTCTCGCGCGAAGCGCAGGATGCCTTCTCGCTGGCATCGCACCAGAAGGCCATTGCGGCCCAGCTGGCCGGCGAATTCAATGACGAGACGACGTCGGTCGACATCGTCGAGCGCTTCCCCAACCTGGCCACCGGCCAGATCGACATCAAGACCCGCACCGTCAACAAGGATGAAGGCGCGCGCGCCGACAGCAGCATCGAGGCGCTGGCCAAGCTGAAGCCGGTGTTTGCCGCCAAGGGCAGCGTCACTGCCGGCAACAGCTCGCAGACGTCGGACGGCGCCGGCGCCTTGATCCTGGTCAGCGAAAAGATCCTCAAGCAATTCAACCTGACGCCGCTGGCGCGCTTCGCCTCGTTCGCCGTGCGCGGCGTGCCACCGGAAATCATGGGCATCGGTCCGAAGGAAGCCATTCCTGTTGCCCTGCGCGCGGCCGGCATCACCCAGGATCAGCTGGACTGGATCGAACTGAACGAAGCCTTCGCGGCACAAGCGCTGGCCGTGATCCAGGACCTGGGTCTGGACCCGTCCAAGGTCAATCCGATGGGCGGCGCGATTGCTCTCGGCCATCCGCTCGGCGCGACCGGCGCGATTCGTGCAGCGACCACCATCCACGCAATGCGTCGCAAGAACCTGAAGTACGGCATGGTGACGATGTGCGTCGGCACCGGCATGGGAGCAGCAGGTATTTTCGAACGCATGTAAGTCAGAACCAAAACGACAAAGCTTAGGAATCAAGCCGCACAGTCATTGGCCGTGCGGCTTTTTTTATCGGAGACATATGGAAATCGAACTCACCAAAAGCAACGGCGTCCTGACCATCGCCTTCAACCGCGAAGAAAAGAAGAACGCCATCACTGCCGCGATGTACCAGCAGTTGGCCGATGCGCTCAAGGACGCCGAAGCCGACAACGCGGTGCGCGCCATCCTGTTCACCGGCAAGCCGCAGATCTTCACCGCCGGCAACGACCTCGAGGACTTCCTCAAGAATCCGCCCAACAGCAAGGACGCGCCGGTGTTCCAGTTCCTGTGGGAGATCAGCCACGTCGGCAAGCCCATCGTCGCCGCTGTATCGGGTGCGGCAGTCGGCATCGGCACCACCTTGCTGCTGCATTGCGACCTGGTCTACGCCGCCGACAACGCCAAATTCTCGATGCCGTTCACGCAACTGGGTTTGTGCCCGGAAGCCGCCTCATCGTTGCTGTTGCCGCATATCGCCGGCTATCAGCGTGCGGCCGAAAAGCTACTGCTGGGCGAGCCCTTCGACGCCGCCGAAGCGCACGCCATGGGCATCGTCAATCGTGTACTGACGGCGGAAGAATTGCTGCCGTTCGCCCAAAAGCAGGCCGCCAAGCTGGCTGCACTGCCTGCCAGCTCGGTGCGTGTCACCAAGCAATTGATGAAGAAGAATCGCGTCGCCGCCACCGAAGCGCAGATGACGGCCGAGATCGAGCACTTCGCAAGAATGTTGACGGCGCCGGAAGCCAAGGAAGCCTTCACGGCGTTCTTCGAGAAGCGCAAGCCGGATTTCAGCAAGTTCGCCTGAGTCGGATACGCGAACGTCCGCCGTCAGGAGAAGATGCGAAAAACAAAAAGCCCGAACGGGCTTTTTGTTTTCAAGCGATCTCCAGTCGTGCCAACGCAGGTTGTATCCGCCTGCCATCTCCGGCAGCCAACGCAACTGCGCCGACACTCAACTTGAACGTAGACACGATCCCGGCTAACGCCGCGGCCTGTTCCATCATCGCATTTGCCGCTGCGGCGGCCTCTTCCACCAGCGCGGAGTTTTGCTGGGTGGCTTCGTCCATATGCGTGATGGCGAGATTTACCTGAACGATTCCGTTGCTTTGCTCCTGACTTGCATTGGAAATTTCAGCAACGACTTCCGTGACGCGTTTAACGCTTGTCACGACCTCCGCCATCGTCTGCCCGGCCTGTTCCACCAAGTGGCTGCCGCGTTCGACTTTTGAAACCGAATCGTTGATCAGGACGGTGATCTCTTTCGCCGCGGCGGCGCTACGTTGGGCGAGGTTGCGCACTTCGGATGCAACCACGGCGAAGCCGCGGCCTTGCTCACCGGCGCGAGCAGCTTCCACCGCGGCATTCAACGCCAGGATATTAGTCTGGAAGGCGATACCGTCGATGACGCTGATAATGTCAACGATCTTGCGCGACGAGTCATTGATCCCTGTCATTGTCGTGACGACCTGGCCCACCACGTCGCCGCCTTGGATCGCTACACTGGACGCCGACACCGCCAACTGATTCGCCTGCCTGGCGTTGTCGGCGTTTTGCTTGACGGTAGAGGTGATCTGCTCCATTGCCGAGGCGGTTTCTTCGAGCGAACCGGCCTGTTGCTCAGTCCTGGCCGAAAGGTCCAGGTTGCCCGAGGCGATTTCCGAGGAAGCGCGTTCTATCGTCTGCGTACCTTCCCTCACTTGCAATACGATGGACGACAGACTGTTGCGCATGGTTTTGATGGCAAACAAAAGACTCGTATCGTCATCCGGCTTGGTCTGCACATCGCAAGACAAATCCCCGGCAGCAATCTTCTGGGCGATATCGGCGGCGTAGGCAGGTTCTCCGCCCAACTGCTTCAACAGACCTCGGGTAATCAGGACCGCCACCGCCAATGAAATGGCTGCCACGCCCAAAGTCAAGAGTGCCACGACGGTTGCCGCGTTGTGCGCCGTCTTCTCGGTCAGGTCATGCGCGGCGATACTTTCCGCATCGACCTGGGCAATGACTTTATTGATATCCAGGACAATCTGCCTGCGTAGCGGGCTGCATTCGTTGACCAGGAAATCCCTGAACTCTTCCATCTTCCCGGCTTCTCGGTAGTTACGCGGACGCTTGAGTTCTTCCGCCATCTGCAGCAGTCCCGACCTTGCCTTCTCGAAATCCTTGTTTCCGGTGAAAAAGGGTTCCACGGTTTTCAACGTGTTCAGGTACAAGAGTCTTTGCTCGTCGACGATCGCGAGTTCCCTCTGAGCGTCTGCTTCATTGCGGAATACATACGCGTTGCGGGCGGCAAGGCCGGTTTGGTCGAGGGCCTCCCGGGCAACATACAGCGGGGTCAGTTTTTCCTCCTGCACGATGTCCGCGGACTTGATGGAGCGGGTGAGAGACAGGATGCTATACAGTGAAATTCCCGCCAGGATAATGGTCAAGACAAGCAAGGATGCGAAGCCTAGTGACAGCTTTGTGCCGATTTTCATGTGTCGAAATGAAGACATAGTTCCCTCAGAGAAATGCGAGTTATTTTTAAAAGATTGCCCGGTGAAAACCTTGTCTCCCTACAATACAAATAAATGTCTTTTTTATAATTTCAAGCTGAACTTCCTGCAAACAGGGCCATTCTGCTCGCGAAAAATAGAGGTGGATATCGGGAATAACCCTAATTGGAAAAATCAAATATTCTTTTTTTCAGGATATGAAACACGAGTTGGTGCGCGAATCACAGGCGTCGTTGCAATCAGGGGAAGATAGGAACTGTTGTCGAGCACGCGAAGGAGGCCGATTCGCGAAAGGGGCGGAGATGCATTCGATGCTTCTCTTTCTGTTTGCTGATCCGGGACGCCGGTCTGGTCCGATACATTTGCCGCGCTGTTTCCGTCGTGTCGAAAGGGGAGTGGCGAAATTCCCCCTGCAAATTTTTGCGGATAAGCCTATGATCTGCAAACGCAATCGAGACGGAATCGCCTGTCGCGCTGTCCGGCAGGCTGCTCGGCTATGCCTCCGCTCCCTTCTCGCGGCATTCCCGATTGCGCCAGGCAAGGACATCCGGATGGATTGACGTCTTCTCCGATGTTCTACCCAATAGGACGTCGGAGGACTAGAAAAATGACAACCAGCTTCAACCTCAACGGCAAGCAAGTCACAGTCAAGGCGGAACCGGATACACCGTTGTTGTGGGTGATCCGCGATGAAATCGGCCTGACCGGCACCAAGTTCGGTTGCGGCATGGCGCTCTGCGGCGCCTGTACCGTGCAACTTGACGGCGCACCCGTCCGCTCGTGCCAGACCCCGCTCTCGGCAGCCGCCGGCAAGAAGGTCGCCACGGTCGAATCCCTCTCCAAGGACAATTCCCATCCGCTGCAAAAAGCCTGGATCGCGCATGACGTGCCGCAATGCGGGTATTGCCAGTCGGGCCAGCTCATGAGCGCCGCGGCGCTGCTGCGCACCAACAAGAATCCCAGCGACGCCGACATCGAGAACGCCATGAGCGGCAACATCTGCCGCTGCGGCACCTACAACCGCATCCGCGCCGCCATCAAGAGCGCCGCGGCCGAAATGCGCAAGGCCTGAGGAGATCGCCATGACAACCACACGACGGGATTTCCTCAAGGTTACAGCACTGGTCGGCAGCGGCCTCACGCTCGGCGTCAGCCTGCCGGGCGCGGTCAGCGAATCGCAGGCGGCCGGCACGCTGCATACGCCCAACGCCTGGGTCCACATTGCCGACGACAACACCGTCACGTTGATTTCCGCGCGCTCCGAAATGGGCCAGGGCGTCTACACCTCGATGCCGATGCTGATCGCCGAAGAACTGGGCGTCGACATCCGCAAGATCAAGGTCGAGATCGCCCCGGTCGGCGAGGTCTACACCAACGCCCTGCTCGGCGGCCAGCTCACCGGCGGCTCGACCTCGGTGCGCGACGGTTGGGAAAAGCTGCGCGTGGCCGGCGCCCAGGTGCGCACCATGCTGGTCGCGGCAGCGGCACAGACATGGAATGTCGACGCCGCTACGCTCACGGCCGGCGACGGCCGGGTCACCGGTCCGGGCGGACGCAAGGCGACCTACGGCGAACTGGCTGATGCCGCATCGAAGCTGCCGGTGCCCAAGGACGTGGTGTTGAAGGACCCCAAGGATTTCAAGATCATCGGCAAGCCGACCAAGCGCCTCGACACGCCGCGCAAGGTCAACGGCACGGCCGTATTCGGTATCGACGTCAAGTTGCCCGGCATGGTCTACGCCTCGCTGGAGCAGTGTCCGGTGATCGGCGGCAAGGTAGTGGGTTTCGACGCGAGCAAGGCCAAGGCCATGCCGGGCGTGATCGACGTGGTGCAGATCCGCGACGGCGTGGCGGTGGTGGCCGACAGCTACTGGCACGCCAAGAAGGCGCGCGAAGCCGTGACCGTGACCTGGGATGAAGGCGCTGGCGCCGCCATCGACAACGCCTCGATGATGGACGGCATCCGCAACGCCAAGGATGCGCCGACGCCGATCAAGAAAACCGGCGACGCCGACGCCGCCCTGAAGAGCGCCGCCAAGACCATGCAGGCCGAATACTGGTCGCCGCTGCTGGCGCATGCCACGATGGAGCCGCAGAATTTCACTGCCGATTTCAATGCGAAGACCGGCAAATGCCTGGTGATCGGCCCGGCGCAATTCCAGCAGGGCACGCAGGGCAACGTCGCGGCGGCGGTCGGCCTCAAGCCGGAAGACGTCACGGTGCAGACCACCTTCCTCGGGGGCGGCTTCGGTCGGCGCCTGGAATACGACTTCGCGGTGCAGGCGGCGCAGATCTCCAAAGCGGTCGGCAAGCCGGTCAAGCTGTTGTGGAGCCGCGAGGACGACACCACCCACGACTTTTACCGACCGATGGCCTTTCATCGCATGGCGGCCGGGCTTGATGCTGCCGGCAAGCCGGTGGCGCTGACCTTCCAGCTGACCTCGCAATCGGTGACGCAGCGCGCCTTCGGCCTGCCCAAGGGCACGCTCGATCCGTTCATGGCGGAAGCGGCGGTGGTCGGCTACGACATCCCCAACATGACACAGGAACTGATCGAACACGACAGCGGCCTGCGCGTCGGCTACTGGCGATCGGTCAGCCACGCGCTCAACGCCTTCGCCAACGAAAGCTTCATCGACGAACTGGCCGCTGCGGCCGGCAAGGATCCCTATCAATACCGGTTGGCGATGCTGGACAAGCAACCGCGTTTCGCCAATGTGCTGAAGATCGCGGCGACCAAGGCGGGCTGGGGCAAGCCGCTGGCGAAAGGGCGCAGCCGCGGCATCGCCCTGATGGAAGGCTATGACACCTACATGGCGCAGGTGGCAGAGATTTCGGTAAAGGATAACGAGATCACTGTGCACAAGATGTGGGTGGCCGCCGACCTTGGTCGCATGGTCAATCCGGACACCGTGGAAGCGCAGATCGAATCGAGCATCGCGTTCGGCCTGTCGTCGGTGCTGGGCGCGGAAATCACGCTCGACAAGGGACGTGTGCAGCAGACCAACTTCCATGACTATCCGGTGATCCGCATGTCGCAGATGCCGCGCATCGACGTCACGCTGGTCAAGAGCACCGAGAAGCCCGGCGGCATCGGCGAACCTGCCACGGCGCTGGTCGGGCCGGCGGTGGCGAATGCCTTGTTTGCAGCCACGGGCAAACGCGTGCGCAAGATCCCGCTGTCGCCGGACAACATCAAATCGGCTTGAGCAACGCGTGAAGTAGCAGCAACATCAGCAGGATCAGAACGGCGCCTCCGTTGAAAAACGGAGGCGCTTTTTTATCTACAGCGCGTCGTGGAAAATCACGCCCGCCGTATAGCGATGGCCGGAGCGCAGACGACTGACGCCGTGGCGCATCTTGACGCGGTAGTAGCCGCGCGTGCCTGATACAGGCCGCTCATTGACCGCGAACAGCACGGCGTCGCCCTGACGCAACGGCACCACTTCCGCGCGCGACTGCATGCGCGGGCGCTGCTCCGTCATGACGAATTCGCCGCCGCTGAAATCGCGCCCCGGTTCCGACAGCAGGATCGCCATCTGGATCGGGAACACGTGTTCGCCGTACAAGTCCTGGTGCAGGCAGTTGTAGTCACCGCTTTCATACCTGAGGATCAGCGGCGTCGGCCGCAGCTGTCCGGCGGCATGGCAGCGCGCAATGAAGTCGTCATGCGCGGCAGGATAGCGTACGTCGATGCCCATCGCCTCGTTCCAGCGGTTGGCTTGCGACGCCAGGCGCGTATAGAACGCGCTGCGCAAGGTGTCGATCAACGCCGGCAACGGGTAGCGGTAGTACTTGTATTCGCCGCGGCCGAAACCGTGGCGCGCCATCACCACGCGGCTGCGATAGAGTTCGTCGCGTGCGTAGTCCGCCGCCAGCGCTTCGCATTCTTGCGCCCGCAGCAGGCCGGGCAGACAGGCGCAGCCGTATTCGTCGAGTTCGGCGGCGATCTCCTGCCAGTCCAGCGCATCGGCGCGTCGGAGGATGGAATTGCCGTGATGTGCCGCAGTATTCATTGCTTGGTCCTCAAGGGGTACCGACGTAGTGTAAGAGGGCGCAGCAGCGACGGCACTCCGGTCCTTGCTGTTGAATTCGGCTAGAGCATTTCCAGGGGGCGGGGTTTTTTTGGCGGTGGGAAGGCCTTGTCGAGTTCAGCGAGATCGGTCGCATCCAAGGCCAGCTCGAGGCAGGCGCGATTGTCCTGCACGTGCCGCACCGTCGATGCCTTGGGAATAGTGATCACGCCCGGACGGCGCAGCGTCCAGGCCAGCGCGACCTGGGCCGGCGTCACGCCGTGGCGTGTGGCGACTGCGGACAGCGCAGCGTCCTTGAGGATGCGACCCTGCTCGATCGGCGAATAGGCCATGATCGTGACGCCTTGCTGCGCGCAGTAGGGCTGCAGGTCGAACTCGATGCCGCGTCGCGACAGGTTGTACAGCACCTGGTTGACTTGCGCGTTGGTGCCGTGGTCCAGCGCCAGCAGTTCATGCATGTCGTCACTGTCGAGATTGCTGACGCCCCAGGCGCCGATCTTGCCCTGGCCGACCAGCGTTTCCATCGCTTCGACGGTGGCAGCAAACGGATGCGCGCCGCGCCAGTGCAGCAGATAGAGGTCGATGCGTTCGACCTGCAGGCGCTTCAGGCTGGCTTCACAGGCCTTGACCGTGCCCGCGCGCGAGGCGTTGAAGGGCAGCACCTTGCTGACCAGATAGACCTCGTCGCGGCGCCCGGCGATAGCCTTGCCGACCACTTTCTCGGCGCCGCCGTCGCCGTACATCTCGGCGGTGTCGATCAGGGTCATGCCGAGCTCGATGCCGTGCTGCAGCGCGCGCACCTCATCGGCGGCGTGCGCGGCCGACTCGCCCATGTTCCAGGTGCCCTGGCCGAGCGCGGGAACGTGGTCGCCGTTCTTGAGGATGATTGTCGGGATGGGTTTCATGGCGGCTCCGTGGCGAGAGTGGCGAAGGCTCCAATGTAGCGCAGCCGGCGGGGTCTTGCAGCAGCGGTTAAGATCTTGCATCGTCGGACATCGCCTTGCTGTAACGGCATCGACATATTCACCGCTTAAGCTTAGTCGTCTGAACCAACCGACATCAATCATGCGCATCCTCTTCCCGCTACTTGTTCTGACACTTGCTCTGCTGTTTGCCACCGCCGCTCCGGCACATGCCGCCAATCCCGATGCGCTGTGGCAGATCGCGAATGGAAAATGCCTGCCCAACAGTCTCGCTTCCGGCGATCCCGCACCGTGCGCCATGGTCGACCGCGAACACGGCTTCGTGATCCTCAAGGACCTGGTCGGCGCGGCCCAGTATCTGCTGATCCCGACCGTGCGCCTGGCCGGCATCGAAAGCCGTGAACTGCTGCAGCCGCAGTCGCCCAATTACTGGCACCACGCGTGGGAGCAGCGCGGTCGCGTCGGCGCTGCGCTGGGATGGCCGCTGGAACCGGCGCAGCTCGGCCTCGAAGTCAACTCCGCCGCCGCGCGCAGCCAGTTGCAATTGCACATCCATATCGATTGCATGCGCCGCGACGTGCCGAGTTTATTGCATGCGCATCGGCACGATCCGTTGGGAAAATGGATGCCTTTCCTGCTCGAGGGACATCGCTATTGGGTGATGCGACTGGATGCGGATGCCTTGCAGACGCAGGATCCGTTCAAGCTGGCCGCCGCGCGCAGCGAGCATGCCGCCAACGCGATGGGCGCGCAGTCGCTGTTGCTGACGGGGGCGCGCTTCGATGACGGCGCCGAGGGCTTTTATCTGATCAATATGCCGGTCAATTTCGACCGCAGGGAATTCGGCAGCGCCGAAGTGCTGCTCGACCACGACTGCGCGATCGCCCGCTGAGTCAGCTGAGTCAGCCGCGTCAGCGCAGCTATCGGCGTCAAGCCTGGCGCAAGTCCAGCCCGAGCGCGCGGAAATCCTGCGGCGCCATGCCGTAGGCGCGGCGGAACGCGCGGGTGAAATCGGAGGCACTGCTGAAGCCCAGGCCGTAAGCGATTTCCATAACCGCCGTGCGGCGCATGCTGACCAGTTCTTCGGCGGCTTCGCGCAGGCGGCAATTGCGAATGTAGGTGCCGAGGCCGCCTTCGCTTTCAAACATGCGATACAAGGTCGGCCGCGACAGATCGAAGGCGCGCAGCACGCTTTCCGGCGTCAGATCCTTGTGATACAGGCGACTCTGGACGTGACGCTGGATCTGGCCGCGCAACACCGACTGGGCGGCGGCGCGGGCGCCGCCGGTGAGACGCTGCTGCTTGCCGAACGCGGCCAGCAGCAGGTCGACGCAGGCGCGGATGGCTTCTTCCGCCGCCGCCGGCGCCATGCTGCGCAGATCCTGGCTGAGCGCCACCAGATGCGCCAGCAACAGGCGCGTCAGCGGCGACGTGTAGGCCAGCACCTGGCCGTGCAGCGCATCGGCATCGGCAATTTCCGCTTCGACCGTGGCGCGCGGCAGGAAGAAGGCCAGCACGTGCGCATAGGTCGGACGCAGCATGCGCATCGGCTGGCCCATGTCCAGCGCCAGTATGCCCGGCACGAATTGCGTGGACTTGCGTTCGCGTCGGGTGTCGGTGATGGTCTCCATGATGCCTTCCACGGCGACGTGGAAGACGAAGTCGCGCACGTTGTCGCCCGAGATTTTGGCCAGCGTGCGCGACTGCGCCAGCGGGTCGGTGCGGCAGTCGAGATAGATCATGTCCTTGAAGACATACGAATCCATCTCGCCGGCGAAGCGTTGCTGGCGCTGCGTGCGCGACATCGGCGTGTCGAGCAGGCCGCTGACGCGCTCGCTCCAGGCCTGGGCCTGCAACGTGATCGGCTGCTGCGCGACGCTGAAATGGTGGTGGGTGAACGCCGGTGTATCTGTAGCTTTGCCGGTATCTCCGGCAGGCAAAGGCATCCTGCCGCGCGCCGCAATGATGCGACTCGCCAGACCCTGATGTTCGCGCGTCATGGACGTCGTCCGTCGCCGACGCATGCGAGCGCCTTCAAGGAGAGTAGGCCGCTAGGAGCGGCTGCTGGGGATGCAGGAATCATTGCCTGGCGATAAAAAAAAGAGTAGTTCGGGTGCAGCGGGACGGTGATTTTGTGCAATGCAGCTACTCTAAACAATCCTGTTCTTGCTGCAAAGAAAAATGATTACCGCATCGTATTTTGTTGAGTGAAGCCAACATCCCGGCATTTGATTTCTCCCCGGAAATACATCGCCAGATCGTCATGCCCATGGCTTGGCGGCCGGCAGTGTGCGACTATCTTGTCGTCCTGTATCTCTTCAAAAACGTAAAAATGACTGGTCCATGAAAACCGCTCCCGCTCCGTTGGAACTCAGCGTCGACCGCAGGCTGCAGCTGCCGATCTACCTGCAGATCTGCACGCGCTTCAAGACCGCCATCGCCCAGGGCCATCTGCGCGCCGGCCAGCGCGTGCCGGCGGTGCGTGCGCTGGCGACAGAACTCAACCTGGCGCGCGGCACGGTCGAGACTGCCTATCGCATCCTGACCGACGAAGGTTATCTGCAGGTGCGCGGCGCGGCCGGCACGGTGGTGTCGCCGGCTTTGCCTGCACCGGCCGTCGTGACCCATGCGCCGGGCCGCTTCGCGGTCGCTGCCGCCGGTGCGTTGGTGCCGACGCCGGGCGAATATCACGGCCGCGAGCCGGAGCCGCTCAAGCTCGGCCTGCCTGCGCTCGACGCCTTCCCGCGCAAGGTCTGGAACCGCATCGCCGGCCATCGCCTGCGCACCGGCGAACCGCTCACCATGGCCTATCCCGATCCGGCCGGCTACGGTCCGCTGCGCGAGCGCATCGCCACCTACCTCGGCCTGTCGCGCGGCGTGGCCTGCCTGCCCGGGCAGGTGTTCGTCACCGCCGGCTATCGCGCCACGCTGGAACTGGTGCTGCGCAGCCTGGCGGCGCCGGACGACGTGTTCTGGTTCGAGGATCCCGGCTACCTGCAGGCGCAGCTGTTCCTGCGCAATGCCGGCGCGCAACTGGCGCCGGTGCCGGTGGACGGCCATGGCCTGATGGTGGAGGAGGGTGTGCGGCGTGCGCCCGATGCGCGCTTTGCGCTGGTGACGCCGTCGCACCAGAGTCCGCTCGGCGCGACCTTGTCGCTGGAACGGCGCATGGCCTTGCTGGCGTGGGCCGGCAAGGCCGGCAGCTGGATCATCGAAGACGACTACGACAGCGAATTCCGCTACCAGGGCCGGCCGCTGCCGGCGCTCAAGAGCCTTGACCGGGCCGACCGCGTGGTTTACTGCGGCACCTTCAGCAAGGTCATGTACCCGGGTTTGCGGCTGTCCTATGTGGTGGTTCCGGTTGGCGCGGTGCCACGTTTCCAGGCCGTCTGCGCCAGCCTGAACGCCGGGTGTCCATACCTGTTCCAGGCCGGCGTCGCCGACTTCATCGCGCAGGGGCATTTCTCACGTCATCTCAAGCGCATGCGTTTGCTGTATGCCGGACGTCGCGCGGTGTTCGTGCGGGCGCTGGAGCAGGCCTTCGGCAGCCGCCTGCACATCGAACTGCAGCCGGGCGGGCTGCACCTCGTCGCCCGGCTGGCGGCGCATGAAGACGACGTGCTGCTGTCCGAACGCGCGCGTGCCGCAGGTTTCGGCATCAAGGCCTTGTCGCAGTGGTATCTCGATGCCGAGCCGCAGCGCGGCCTGTTGCTCGGTTTTGCCAACGTGGCGGACGCGGCGATGGCGAAGCGGCTGGCGCTTCGGCTGAAGCAGGCGTTCGGGGGGTAAAGCGCAGGCGACAACGGAACGTGCGTGAGCAAGCCGGACATGAAAAAGCCGCACCTTGTAGCGGGTGCGGCTGGCTTCCAAACCTCGGTGTGCAGACAGATCAATGCATCAGCAGCACGATGAGGATGATGAGGGGAATCGGAACTCCCAGCAACCAAAGCAATATGGCTCCCATGCTGATCTCCTAGGTCAAGGTAACGTTGTCGTGGGTGCTGTCGCCGCCGACGGTGGGTTCCACCGCCGTGTACACCACACGGTCCTTGCGGTCGCGCAGACGACCGCCGAAAGTTGCCGCCAGGCTGGCGATGAACGCGCCGCACAGCAGCGCCACGAACATCCACAGCGAACCGTAGGCTGCCGCCTTGCGGGCAGTGTCGGCAGCTTCCTTGGCCTTGGTGGCGGCATCGTCGACGGCCTTCTTGTAAGCGGCGAACGTGTCGTCGACGCGCTTTTCCGCATCGGCCTGGCTGATGCCGTTACGCTTGGCAATCACTTGTGCAACGTAGGTCTTGTCGCCGGCCGGCAACGCGCCCGTGCGCAGCGCATTGGCAAAAATGCGCATCACTTCGTTGCGTTGTGCAGGCGCCAGCGGCGGGCTGTCGGCTGCGGCAGTGGTCGCCAGGGGGGCGACCGGAGCAGCATCGGCGGCAGCCGGCGCGCCGGTCTGCGCACCAGGTGCACCAGCGGCCGGAGCACGGAACAGCGTGTCGATGAAGTAACCCGACATATTGTCCAGGCCCGGCGTTGCACCACCGTCGGAAGCCATCCCACCACCGCCGACGGCAGCGGTCGCACCGCTGGCGACGACCGCCGCGCCGGCCGAGCCTGCTACCTTGGCGCCGCCGGATATCACGCTGCCGATGGCCGTGCTGAGCAGCGCCGCCGTCGCCAGCGATGCCACCGCCCAGGCCAGGAAACCGTGCGCAGTATCGCGGAAATACACTTCATCGGTATGCAGGCTGGCCCACTTCACGCGCAGGCGTCCGGCCATGTAGCCGCCGATGGCGGAGGCGGCGATTTGCGTGAAGGTAATCCACGCCACCGTCGACCAGCCGATGGTCTGCGCGCTGAGGCCGCTGCCGGACCAGGGCGAGACCGAAGAGAACCCCAGGCCGAAGCCAAGGATCACCAAGATGAAGGACAACGCCGCCGCGGCGAACGCGCCCGCAAGGATCGCTCCCCACGAGACGCCCGACGCGACGCTGTCGTCCCCGCCAACTGCATGTGCATGCAGGCTACTATTGATCATGTTTTTCTCCTCGAGAGTGTTCTTGTCACGAGAGAAATGTAACCACAGCGCTTGCCGCCAACCATAGGACGATCTCGTCACCTCTCGTAGGATTTGCGGCAGAAAAGAGAGTGGCCGACGCCACAAGCGGGCTTCCGCTGACAGCGCCGGTGTTGCGCACTGCTTACAGTAGAGGCTTTCCAATATCCTTTGCGGAGTTGCATGAACGACATGGTCGTGGTGCGCAAGGAAGGCCTGTATTGCGTCCCCGGTGACTTCTACATCGATCCCTGGCGTCCGGTGGACCGAGCCGTGATCACGCATGCCCACGCCGATCACGCCCGCACCGGCCACGGCCACTATCTGGCGACTGCCGACGGCGCCGCCATCCTGCGCGCGCGGCTCGGCGAGATTCGCCTGGACGCCTTGCGCTACGGCGATTCGGTCACCCATAACGGCGTCGCGCTGTCGCTGCACCCGGCCGGACACGTACTCGGTTCGGCACAACTGCGCATGGAATACCGCGGCGAAGTCTGGGTCGCCTCGGGCGATTACAAGCTGGAACAGGACGGCACCTGCGCCGCGTTCGAGAGCGTGCGCTGCGATACCTTCATCACCGAGTCGACCTTCGGCATGCCGATTTATCGCTGGCAGCCGCAAGCTGAAATCTTCGACGACATCAACGCCTGGTGGCGCCGCAATGCAAGCGAAGGGCGCACCAGCGTGCTGTTCTGCTACGCCTTCGGCAAGGCCCAGCGCATCCTGCACGGGCTCGATCCGACCATTGGCGGCATCGTCTGCCACGGCGCCGTGACGCCGCTCAACGCACTCTACCGCGAAGCCGGGGTGGCCTTGCCGCCGACGCTGGCGGTGGGCGACGTCGAGGACAAAGCCATGTTGCGCCAGGCGCTGGTGCTGGCGCCGCCGTCGGCTGCGGGGTCGCCGTGGATGCGTCGCTTCGGCGACTATAGCGACGCCTTCGCCAGCGGTTGGATGCGCCTGCGCGGATCGCGCCGGCGGCGCGGCGTCGATCGCGGTTTCGTCCTGTCCGACCATGCCGACTGGCCGGGGCTGCTCAGCGCGATTGCCGCCAGCGGTGCGCGGCGCATCATCGTCACGCATGGACAGATTCCGATCATGGTGCGCTGGCTGCAGCAGAACGGCCTCGATGCCGGCGCCTTCGACACCGAATACGGTGGCGAGGAAGAAGTGAGCGAGACCGGCGATGTGGACAAGGTGGACAGCAATAAAGATGCGCCCGCATCCGCAGAAGGGCAGTCCGAGCATGCGTGATTTTGCCCACCTGTACGCCGAGCTCGACGCCACCACCGCGACCAACCGCAAGCTCGAGGCGTTGCAAGCTTACTTCCGCCATGCCGACGCTGCCGATGCGGCATGGGCGGTGTATTTCCTGGCCGGCGGCAAACCGCGCCAGGCGGTGCCGACCAAGCTGCTGCGCCACTGCGCGATGCAATATGCGCAGCTCGATGAATGGCTGTTCGACGAGTGCTACCAAGCCGTCGGCGACCTGGCCGAAACCATCGCCCACGTGCTGCCGCCTGCCATGCGCGACGACGATCTCGGCCTGAACCTGTGGATGGAGCAACGCGTGGCGCCCTTGCGCGGCGCCGATGCAGAGACCGTCCGCGCGGCGCTGTTTTCGTATTGGGACGTGCTCGACTGGCAAGGCCGCTTCCTGCTCAGCAAACTGATCGGCGGCGGCTTCCGGGTCGGCGTCTCGAAACTGCTGGTCACGCGTGCGTTGGCGGTGGTCGCCGAGGTCGACGCCAAGACCATCGCGCAGCGCCTGGTCGGCTGGACCGACCGCAGCACACGGCCCACCGCCGCCGGTTTTGCCGACCTGATCGCGCCGCCGTCCGAGGCCGATCGGCAGCGTCGCGGCGGCCAGCCTTATCCGTTCTTCCTGGCGCATCCCTTGCTGGCCGATCCGGCCACGCTGGGCGAGCTCGGCGACTGGCAGGCCGAGTGGAAATATGACGGCATCCGCGCCCAGCTGGTGCATCGCGAAGGATGCAGCTGGTTATGGTCGCGCGGCGAAGAGTTGATCACCGAGCGCTTTCCGGAGCTGGCGCAGTTGCCGCTGCCGGACGGCGTCGTCATCGACGGCGAGATCGTGATCCGGCGCGGTGAGGGAGGCGGCGGCGTCATCGCACCGTTCGCCGACTTGCAAAAACGCATCGGCCGCAAGACGCTGTCAGCCAAACTGCTGGCGGAGTTGCCGGCGGCGCTGATCGTCTACGACCTGCTTGAACTGGACGGCGAAGACTTGCGCGGCAGGCCGCAGCAGGAGCGGCGCGCCTTGCTCGAAAAGCTGGCTGAAGATATTCCGGCCTTGACCCTGGCCCCCGTGATCGGTCCTGCCGAAGCCGCCGACTGGAGCGCCTTGGCGAGGTTGCGCGAAAGCGCCCGCGCACGCGGCGTCGAAGGCATGATGCTGAAAGAAAAATCGGCGCACTACGGTATCGGCCGCACCAAGAACGTCGGCACCTGGTGGAAGTGGAAGATCGATCCCTACTCGGTCGACGCCGTCCTGATCTATGCGCAGAGCGGCCACGGCCGGCGCGCTTCGCTGTACACCGACTACACCTTCGCCGTGTGGGACGCCGCAGACGAGACCGGAGAGCGCCGCCTGGTGCCGTTCGCCAAGGCCTATTCCGGATTGACCGATGCCGAGATCGCGCGCGTGGATCGCATCATCCGCAGCAGCACCGTCGAGAAGTTCGGACCGGTGCGCAGCGTCAAACCGAGCATGGTGTTCGAAATCGGCTTCGAGGGTATCGCCGCCTCGCCGCGCCACAAGGCCGGGATCGCGGTGCGCTTCCCGCGCATCCTGCGCATCCGCGACGACAAGCCGGTCGCGGAGGCGGACAGCCTGTCGACCTTGCAAGCCTTGCTCGATGAAGCGGAGGGGCATCATGCTGCGCGCAGGGACTGAGGATGTCCGCGGCGATGTTCCGCACGTCGTCGCAAGACCACGCAGCACGCCGGTGGAGCGCTGGTTCGCCGCGCAGGGTTGGAAAATCTTCGCCTTCCAGCGCGACACCTGGCAAGCCGCCGTGCGCGGCGAGTCGGGCCTGCTGCATGCGAGCACCGGCTCCGGCAAGACCTACGCGGTCTGGTTCGCGGCCTTGCAGCGCGCCGTACCGGCCTTGGCGAAAGCAGGTCCCTTGCCCGGCACGGAGAGTTCTTCGGTTGGCGCAAAGCGGTCCAAAGCGATCAACCAGACCGGCCTGCGCATCTTGTGGATCACGCCGATGCGTGCGCTCGCAGCCGATACCGCGCGCGCGCTCGAAGCGCCGCTCGCCGCCCTGTTGCCGACATGGACCATTGGCAGCCGCACCGGCGACACGTCCGGTAGCGAACGCGCGCGCCAGCTGCGCAGTTTGCCGAGTACGCTGATCACCACGCCCGAGAGCCTGTCGCTGTTGCTGAGCCAGGACGACGCGGCGGCGCGCTTCGGCAAGCTCGACGCCATCATCGTCGACGAATGGCATGAGCTCATGGGCAGCAAGCGCGGCGTGCAGACCCAGCTGGCGCTGGCGCGCCTGCGTCGCTGGCGGCCGGACCTGATGGTGTGGGGATTGTCGGCCACGCTGGGCAATCTGCCGCAAGCGAAGGATGCCTTGCTGGGAGAAGGACGCGGCGTGCTGGTGCAGGGCAAGACGCGCAAGAAGATCGTGGTCGACACGCTGATTCCGGCGCATCCCTCGCGCTTCGCCTGGGCCGGCCATCTGGGCCTGCAGATGCTGCCGGCGGTGGTCGCCGAGATCGACCGCCATGCCAGTACGCTGGTGTTCACGAACACGCGTTCGCAGGCCGAGCTGTGGTACCAGAACCTGCTGGCGGCGCGGCCCGACTGGGCCGGCCTGATTGCGCTGCATCACGGCTCGCTGGATCGCGAGGTGCGCGAGTGGGTCGAACTGGCGGTCAAGAACGGCCAGCTGAAAGCGGTGGTCTGTACTTCCAGTCTCGACCTCGGCGTCGACTTCACGCCGGTCGAGCGGGTGCTGCAGATCGGCAGCGCGCGCGGCGTCGCCCGCCTGCTGCAACGCGCCGGCCGCAGCGGCCACTCGCCCGGACGCGTCTCGCGCGTGACGCTGGTGCCGACCAATACGCTGGAGCTGCTGGAAGCCGCCGGCGCGCGTCACGCGGTTGCCGCAGGCCAGGTGGAGCAACGTCCGGTCCCGGACACGCCGCTCGACGTGCTGGTGCAGCATCTGGTGACGATGGCACTGGGCGGCGGCTTCCGCTCGCAGGAGCTGTTCGACGAAGTTCGCACGGCTTACTCCTACCGCACGCTGCGTCCCGATCAGTGGCAATGGGCGCTGGATTTCGTCGCACGCGGCGGCCAGAGCCTGATCGCCTATCCCGAATATCAACGGGTGGTGCCCGACGCCGACAGCGCGGATGCGGTGTATCGGGTGCCGGATGCGGCAATCGCGCGCCGTCATCGCATGAGCATCGGCACCATCGTGTCCGACGCCAGCATGCAGGTGCAATACCTGCGCGGGGCGCGCATCGGCACCATTGAAGAAGGCTTCATCGCGCGCCTGCGCGCGGGCGATCGATTCCTGTTCGGCGGCCGCATGCTCGAGTTCGTGCGTGTGCACGAAATGACCGCCTACGTGCGCCGCGCCGCCAGCGGCTCGGGCGCGGTGCCGCGCTGGCAGGGCGGGCGCATGCCGCTGTCGTCGACCCTGGCGCATGCGGTGCTCGATTGCCTGGAAGAAGCCGCGCACGACGACTATGCCGGTCCGGAAATGCAAGCCGTGCAGCCCTTGCTGGCCTTGCAGCAGCAGTGGTCGGCGTTGCCCACAGCTCGCAAGCTGGTGGTCGAATACCTGCACAGCCGCGAAGGTCATCACCTGTTTTTCTATCCCTTCGCCGGTCGCTTGGTGCATGTCGGCCTGGCCGCCTTGATGTCGTATCGGCTGGCGCAACGGCGCGCGGCGACGTTCTCGATTGCGGTCAACGACTATGGCTTCGAGTTGCTGAGTACGACGCCGCTCGACCTGGCTGAGATTTTTCCCGCTTCCGACATGGGCGGCGCCTTGTTCTCGTCGGCACATTTGCTGGAAGACGTGATCGCCAGCCTCAATGCCACCGAATTGACGCAACGCCGCTTCCGCGAAATCGCGCGTATCGCCGGACTGGTATTCCAGGGGTTTCCCGGACAGCCGAAAAGCACCCGCCAACTGCAGGCGTCGGCCAGCCTGTTCTTTGAAGTGTTTCGCAAGCACGACGCCGGCAACCTGCTGTTGACGCAGGCGCAGACCGAAGTGCTGGAGCAGGAACTGGAATTGCAGCGCCTGCGCGACACGCTGGACGAATTGCGCGGCCGCAGCCTGCAGGTATGCAGCATCACGCGGGCGACGCCGTTCGGGTTTCCGCTGATGGTAGAACGTTTCCGTGAAAAGCTGTCGACCGAAAAACTCAGCGACCGCGTGGCGCGCATGCTGCAAGAGTTGGAAAAGGCGGCCGCACGATGAGGGCAGAACTCATGGCAGAAAAGACAGCAGAACATGCAAGGGACAACGGCGCGCTGGACATCACCGTGCTCGGCGAACGACTGAGCCTGCTGCCGCAGCGCGCCTTGCTGTGGCGCGCGCGCAAGATGCTGGTCGTGGCGGACATCCATTTCGGCAAGGCGGCCGCCTTTCGCGCCGGCGGCATCCCTGTGCCGCACGGCACCACGCGCGCCAACCTGGATGCGCTGGAGGCCCTGGTCACCGCACATGAGGTCAGGCACATCGTGTTCCTCGGGGATTTCCTGCATGCCAAAACTGCGCGCGCGCCGGCAACCTTGCTGGCCGTGCAGCGCTGGCGCGACCGCCATCCTGATTTGCAGCTGACGCTGGTGCGCGGCAACCATGACCGCCACGCCGGCGATCCGCCGCCGCAACTGAAGGTGGATGTCGTCGACGAGCCATGGCGGGTGGGGTCGCTGGCGCTGTGCCATTTTCCCCGGCCCCCAAGGCCGCAAGAGCAGGCGGGGGCCTATGTGCTGGCGGGGCATGTCCATCCCGTCGTGCGGCTTGCGGTGGGACGGGATTCCTTGCGCCTGCCGTGTTTCGTCTTCGGCGCGGCGCAGGCGACACTGCCTGCCTTCGGGGCCTTCACCGGCGGCCATGAGGTCGCCGGTCAGGCAGGCGAACAATTGTTCGTCTGCACCGACGAGCGCGTGTTCGCTTATCCGCGTCCGGCTTGAGGACGATCAGCCCCGCAATACTGCGCTGAACTTGCGTGTCGCCTGCAGGCCTTGCGTCGAATGGTGGGCGCCGGGTGACAGCGCGCTGATCAGCGCGGCCGGGTCGTTGCTCATAGCATTGTCGCCGCCGACAAGATGTATGCCGGTGCGACCGACCACAGCGTCACGTGTCGCGCGTACTCTTGTCGCTGCGCGGAAAGTCATGCCGCGGCTGTTGCCGTCGGCACCCGTGATCCAGTCGTGCAGCAACTGCTGTTCGCGCGGGCTGAAGACCCCGAACATCTCTGCGCCGGCGCCGTTGATAAGTCGCCAGAAGCGGCTTTCCTGGGGATCGTTGCCGCGCTTGATCCAGCCGGCGCGCTCCAGCTCGTGGAGGAAACGGCCGGCGTCCTGCGGATTGTCCAGCCATTCATTGACGGTCTTGCCGGCGAAGCGGCAATAGTCGGAATGCATGTTGCGTCCGACTGCCGCCTTCTCTTGCAAGACTGCGACCAGCGCGCGCTCGGGATCGAAGTCGGCGATCACCGCAGTGGTGCTCATGCCGAGCTCGTTGAGGAGATAACCGGCGCGCACGCGACGGTAGAACGCGGCCGGATCATTCTGCCGCGCAGCGATGTCCGCCACCGCTTGCGCTGCCTTTTGGGCATGGCCGGTGGCGGCGTTGTCGATGGTTACATGCAGGGTGAAGTAATACGGATCGATGCCGAGCTCGTTGAGTTCGTAGGCGCTGATGAGCAAGTGCAGCGGCAATTGCTCATAGCCGAGGTTGTAGCCGATCACTTCCGGCAGGAAGCGTTCAGTCTGGTAACCCAGCGCCAGCTGGATCGCGCCCTGCACAAAATGGTCGTCCGGCAGTTGCTGCCAGTCGTCGCAGTCGTGCGTGGCCAGCAGCTTCTTGTAGAGCGTGACGTGGTTCATGGCCGGGTCGCCGTCGCCGAGTTCTTCCAGATAAGTCAGGATCAGCGGACGGAAGGCCGGATCTTCCCAATGCGCCAGTGTGCCGTACAGCCACGAGCCGTCCACCAGCTTGGTCGGCGCGACCGCACGGATGAAGTTGAGCGCGTGCGAGCGGGTGGCGAAATAACGCCGCGCTGCGCCATCCTTGCGCGCCGCGAGGTAAGCCGCGTATTGCTCGCCGACCTGCGTCGCGCGCCCGCGTACCCACGCCTGCAAGTCGTCGGGCGACGCCGGCAGGTCGCATGCCAGATCCTGCGCCTGCGCCAGTTGCGCCTGCAAGTAGCGGACCGCGTCTTCGCGCGCTGCACGCGAAGGTTGCGGCGTTGACAAGGCGCGATACAGCGCGGCGCTGGAGCTGCGGATTGCAGGGACTGCATGGGTCGGTTCTTGGGCGGCTTCACGCCGCACGGCAGCGGCGCGAATGAAAGGGGTTGCTGCAATGGAAGCCATGATGCCTCAGCAAAAAAGGAACAGCTTTCATCATCCTCCTGCGCGGCGCGCGCAGTAATAGGCCGATGGCGCTGTTTGAAGTCGGACGAGACCTGATAGCAATGTCGTCCGTGCTGACGCTTGGCCGCACTGTTCTTACCGCAATAACAGGGATGCGCCGACTGACGCGGCAGGAGCCGGGGAGTATCGTGAATGCACCGTGGTGGTTGATCGATCACCCGTCTCACCATTTTCCTTACCCGTCAGGAGAACATCATGGATATCCAACATCATTCAAAGGCTCCCATGGCGATTGCCGCCGGCCTGGTCGCACTGATCGGCATCAGCGCGGTGTGGCTGCTGCGCGTGTACTGGTTCGGCGCGTAGAAGCTTGCAGAAGCGGAACAGGGGAAAAGAACAAAAAGAGCGTCAATAGTCAATAAAAAGGCCGCCATCAAGGCGGCCGAAACCCAAAAGACTATTCTTGCCTCAATGCATCAGCTCTGTTTCGAGCCGCCTTGATTGCCGGCTTGCTGGCCTTGCTGCCTGTTCTGATCGTTCTGATCATTGGCGCCGCCTTGCTGGCCCTGACGAGAACCTTGCTGATCCTGCTGCGCCTGGCGATTTTGCTGATTTTGCTGATTTTGCTGGTCTTGCTGCTTGCCCGAACCCTGCGCGTTGCCGCCCTGTTGTTGGCCGGCATTATTGCCCTGGCCCGACTGCTGGTCCTGCTGGCCGCGCTGCTGGTTTTGCTGGTCCTGTTGAGATTGCGCTTGTTGCTTTTGCTGTTGTTGCTTGCCGTCGTTTTGTTGATTGGACATGTAGTTCTCCTCAAAGTCCGGTCGTTGGAATACGCCGGCGGACATGACCGCAGATCCGTTGGCGATACCTATCTTGCGCGCAAGTCGGCGCCGCTTCTATCGGCGCAAGGCGCATCCCCTTGTGGGCCGACATACCCGGCGCTGTCAGAGGATCACGCACGGCAAAGGGGATGGATGCCGTTGCTTGCCCGGCAACAATAGGAAATTCTCCGATATGGCGCGCAGGCCCGGATGGCTACGATGTCGTCTTTGGCGCCTCTTCTGTTCCCGTCCGTTCTACTGCGCCGCGTATCCATATGTGGAGAATCGACCTTGATGCATGAAGTGACAGTCTATGTCCCTTGGTTGGGAGTCTGCCTCGCGATATTCGTGTTGATCGCGGCGGCGGCCATTTTCGTGCTGCGGCTGTATCTGGTGGAAAGCCGGGTCGACAAGCAGTGGCGCGGCTACGAGGAATTCCTGTTCCTGTGCCAACGCGCTTGCGATGAGGCCGTGACGCCCGACGAAGCATGGTGGCGAGCCGAACAGGGCGACGTCGACCCCGGCGCCGCGCGCCTGCAACGCCGTCGCAACGCTCTGCGCAGAGCTATCAGGACTCTCACCATCGCCGCGTTGGCGGCATGCGCCTTGTTGATCGCGGGCGCTTTGTCGGCGGCGGTGCTGTCGGGTTGAATCAGTCGATTTCCGGCGGGCGACGCCGGCGACAGCAGTTGCAGCCTGTGTTCGTGTCGTGGTGCTTTCCTGCCGCGGGGAAAGGATCAATCCTTGCTGCGCAGGATCTTGGCCAGGTCCGACAATTGATAGGGCTTGTTGAGGAACGCGAATTCCTTGCTCAGTTGGTGGTTGGAAGACAGCGCCGGGAACGGATGTCCTGAGGCCAGGATGATCTTGGTGTTGGGGTAGCGCTGTCGCGCGATTTGCGCCAGTTCGATGCCATTGATGCTGTTGGGCATGACCACGTCGGTAAACAGGACGTCGATCTGCGGCGTGCGCTCCAGTACCTCCAATGCCTCGGCGCCGTTGGTGGCGGTGTAGGCTTCATAACCCATCGTGCGGAACAATTCGGCGGTGATGTCGAGCAGGTCGAGCTGATCGTCGACGATCAGCACGGTTTCCGAACGCTGCTTGCTGTCGGTACTGCGCGCATTTTCGGCGTCGGCGTCGGCATCGGCGTCGACGGGGAGGTAAATCGTGAAGCAGGTGCCGAAGCCGACTTCGCTCGAGAGGGTGACCTCGCCGCCCGATTGCGTGATGAAGCCGTAGACCTGGCTCAGCCCCAGGCCGGTGCCCTGACCCGCTTCCTTGGTGGTGAAGAACGGTTCGAACACGCGCGCCTGCACTTCGGGCGTCATGCCGCTGCCGTTGTCGGCCACGCTGATCTTGGCGTAGACGCCGCCCGGCAGGGTGCCCACCTCCTTGTCTCGCAGCGTCAGTTTTTCGGTGGCGATGGTGACCCTGCCGCCGCCCGGCATCGCCTGTGTCGCATTGACCACCAGGTTCAGCAAGGATGTCTCGAAGCGCGTGACGTCCAGCTTCACCATGACCGGTGTCGGACTTTTGCGAATGTCGAACTGGATCGACGAATTGCCCGCGCGCCGCAGCACCGATTCGAACTCGGCAATCAGCGTATTGACTTCGTGCGTCTCCGGCTGCAGCGGTTGCTGCCGCGCAAACGACAGCAATTGCTGGGTCAGGATGGCGCCGCGCGACAACGCCCGGCGAATGCTCTCCATCGAGCGCGAATTCTCCAGTTCGGGAAACTGCACCGTCAGCAATTGCAGGCCGCTCGACGCCACCGCCAACAGATTGTTGAAGTCATGCGCCACGCCGCCGGTGAGCTGGCCCAGCGCTTCCATCTTCTGCGACTGGAACAGCGCCGCGTTGGCGCGCGACAGGGCCAGCGCGGTCTCGCGCCGTTCGGTGACGTCGCGCGTGACCTTGGCGAAGCCGATCAGGTCGCCCAGCTCGCTGCGAATGGCGTCGACGATCACGTGCGCCCAGAAGGTCGAGCCGTCCTTGCGTACGCGCAGGCCTTCCTGCTCGTAGCGGCCGTGCTTGGCCGCCGTTGCCAGGGCGCGTTCGGGCAGGCCGTCGTTGCGGTCCGCCTCCGTGTAGAAGTTGGAGAAATGCGTGCCGATCACTTCTTCGGCCGTATAGCCCTTGATGCGTTGCGCGCCGGCGTTCCAGTTGGTGACCTTGCCTTCCGGCGACAGCATGAAGATGGCGTAGTCGGTGACGCCTTGCACCAGCAGGCGGAATTGCTGCTCGCTGGCCTGCAGCGTCTGTGCCGCCAGCTTGTGCTCGGTGATGTCGCGCGTGATCTTGGCGAAGCCGAGCAGTTCACCGCTGTCGGCGATGATCGGATCGATGATGGAACTGGCCCAGTACGTGGTGCCGTCCTTGCGCAGGCGCCAGCCCTCGTCCTCGAACTTGCCGTCGCGCAGCGCGATGTCGAGCGCCTTTTGCGGCAGGCCGGCGGCGCGTTCCTCGACGGTGTAGAACACGGAGAAGTGCGCGCCGAGGATGTCTTCGCTGGAATAGCCGGTGAGCTGCTGGGCGCCTTTGTTCCAGCTGGCCACCTGGCCCTGCGGGTCGAGCATGTAGATGGCGTAGTCGTGGATGGCTGAAATGATCAACTGGAAGCGCTGCGCATCGGTGAGCGCCAGGTGAGCGGGTTGACTGCTGAGCATCGGTGTTCCTTATCTGGACCTCCGCCGCAGGATTGCACAACAGCGCTGCAAGCACGATCATCAACATCGGTCGACAGAGGGGTATCGGTGCAGTATGCCGGGAGCGACGCAGTCTTTCAACCTCCACCCGCTGTAGGAATCCCGGCAGTAAAGGCAACGCCCCGGATCGCCGCGCCGGCTGCCCCGAGCCGGTCGACGCTGCATAACTGGTGCCGACCGGCCGTATGCGCAAGGATCAGGCGCTGCAGATTTACTTCGCCTGACCACGTCCTGACAACTCTTTCATTTTTGACAAGAGGCAAAAAAAACGAGTCACGTTTTACATGTTTGCAATACTATTTGGCCGGAGAGATAAACAACGCTAAACAGCACCGTCGTTCGCCCTAGCCTGAGCAGATTGCAGAAACATGAGCCTTTTGAAAAAGATCAAAGTCGACGAACTCGAATTGGGGATGTATTTTTGCGGCTTCGAGGCCGCATGGCTGGACCACCCATTCTGGAAGAATCGCTTCCTTCTGAAAGACACTGCCCATTTGCAACAGGCGCGCGCCAGCGGCATCACGTATTGCTGGATTGACGTCGAACAGGGCAAGGACGTCGCGGCGGCAGAGCCGGAAGCGCAAGACGCCGAAGCAGAAGCAGAAGCCGTTGTGGCCGAATCTGCTGCGGACCCCGACGCCGTTGAAACCGCGCCGGCTTTGCGTGACGAATTGCCGGTCGCCGTCGGCGCCGATCCGTTCTTCGAAGAACTGGAGCAGGCGCAACGGCTGTGCGAGACCGCCAAGGACACCACCAAGGCCATGTTCGCCGACATCCGCATGGGTCGGGTCATCGACATGGAGCGCTGCCTCGACCTGGTGGATCAGGTGACGGCGTCGATCCTGCGCAACAGCGCCGCCATGACCAGCATCGTCCGTCTCAAGCTTGTCGATGATTACACCTACATGCATTCGGTCGCAGTCTGCACGCTGATGGTGGCGCTGGGCCGCACCATCGGCATGGATGAACCCGCCTGCAAGGAAGCCGGCCTCGCAGGCTTGCTGCACGATGTCGGCAAGGCCTTCATCCCGGTGCCTATCCTGCACAAGCCGGGCGGCCTGACCCCGGCAGAAATCGACATCGTGCGCCGCCATCCGGTGCTCGGCTACAACCACCTGATCAAGAATTCCAACATCCCCCAATACGCCATCGAGGTGTGCCTGCACCACCACGAAAAGATCAACGGCACCGGCTATCCCGACGGCCTCAGCGGCGCCGGCATTTCGTTGTTGTCGCGCATGGCGTCGATCTGCGACGTCTATGACGCGGTGACCTCCGACCGACCCTACAAGAAGGGCTGGGATCCGGCCGAATCGCTCACCGCCATGGCGTCCTGGAGCGGGCACTTCGACAAGACCCTGCTGTCGGCCTTCGTCAAGACGCTGGGCATCTATCCGATCGGCTCGCTGCTGAAAATGGAATCGGGCCGGCTCGGGCTGGTGATCCGGCAAAGCGCGGCGGGGCTGACCAAGCCAGTGGTGAAAGCGTTCCGCTACGACAGCAACGGTGACATCATCGACTCGGAAGTCATCGACCTGTCCGACCCGGCGGCGAGCGACAGCATCCGCCAGCGCGGCGGCGAGGAATGGCTGAAGTACAACGGCCTCAACAAGCTGTGGATGCAGCCCGCGCCGCTGCAGCCGCGATAAGGCCTGCCGCGTTCCTGCTCAGGTGCAGTTCTCCATTTCGAGGATCGCGAAGCCGCGCGCGGCGATCTCTTGTTCTCTTTCACCAGGTATTTTCTTGCGCCGTTTCAAGCAGGAAATCGCGCAGCAGGCGTGCGCTCGGGCCCACCCGCTGCGAGTGGACCAGGTAGATCTCCAGCGGCGCGGTGTCGACTTCCGGCAGCACCTGCACCAGTTCTCCCGACGCCAGCAGCGCGCCGGCATCGTAAGCCGGCAGCCGCGCAATGCCTTCGCCGGCCAGCACGAAAGCCAGCCGCGAGGTGGCGCTGTCGGTCACCAGGTCGCCTTGTACGGCGACGTCGATAGTTTCTCCACCGGCGCGCACGGTCAGCGTCTTCTGGCCGGGCGGATAGATGACCCAGCGGTGCTGTTCCAGTTCGGCCACCGACGCCGGCGCGCGATGACGGCGCAGATAGGCCGGCGCCGCGCATAGCATGGTCGGTTCGCGCACCAGGCGGCGCGCCACCAGCGACGAGTCGGCCAGCGGCCCGGCGCGCACCGCCAGTTCGATGCCCTGATGCGCCAGATCGACGTTGGCGTCGTTCATCGCCACCTGCAGCCGGATGGCCGGATAGCGTCGCCGGAACGCCAGCAAGGCCGGCAGGATGCGCTTGTTGCCGAAGTGGTGCGAACAGGTGATGCGTACTTCGCCGCGCGGCTCCGCACGCAGCAGCTCCATGCCGCGGATGCCGTCGTGCGCCTCATCGAGCAGGCGCTCGCAATGCACACGGAAGGCTTCCCCGGCCGGCGTCAGGCTGAAGCTGCGCGTGCTGCGCTGGGCCAGCGGGACGCCGAGCTTGGTTTCGAGTGCGCGGATGTGGTGGCTGACGACGGCGCGGGTCAGGCCCAGGGCGCGCGCGCCGGCGGCGAAATTGCCGCTGCGCACGACGGTCGCGAAGATCGCCATGGCGCGTAATTCATCGAGGATGGGAGAGGGGTTGTCCATGCCTGATTGTATTATATTGTTTGACACTGCGTCATCATCGGCGGTGCTACCGGAGGCCTGTTCTCCTTGTTATCGTTCTTCTCAACCGAAATGTCTCGGTTTTTTGGAACAAGGAGATTGCCATGAGCGTTCAACATGTACTGTTTATTTTGACAAACACAGCCGAGATTGGTCCGAACAAGCGCGCCACCGGTTACTTTTTCCCGGAAGTCGCCCATCCGTATGAGGTCTTCAACCACGCCGGCATCGCCGTTGAATATGCCTCGCCGCTGGGCGGCACGCCACCGGAAGACGGCTACGACGCCAACGATCCGGCCCAGCTGGCGTTCCGCAACAGCGCCGCCATCCGTCGCATGGCGCGCAGCCGCAAGCTGTCCGACGTCGACGTACTGGACTATGACGCAATCTTCTTCCCCGGCGGCCTCGGTCCGATGGTCGACATCGCCACCGACCCGGAAGTCAAGCGTGTGATTGCCCGCGCCTGGAATGCCGGCAAGATCGTCGCCGCAGTCTGCCACGGCCCGGCAGCGTTCCTCGGCGTCACGCTGGAAGACGGCACGCCGCTGGTGCGCGGCCGCAAGCTGACTTCCTTTTCCAATGCCGAAGAAGCCGGCTACGCCCAGGCCGACGTGCCGTTCCTGCTCGAAGACGCGCTGCGCGCCGAAGGCGCCGGGTACGTATCGGCCGACGACTGGCAGTCCCACGTGGTGGTCGACGGTCGTCTGGTCACCGGGCAGAACCCGGCCTCCGGCGGAGCAGTGGCCGAAGCGATCCTTGACGCGTTGCAAGGAGCAGCACAATGAGCGCCGCAGTGGGTGAAGTAAAGAATGAAGCTGCCGCAATCACCGTGGTGGCCCGCTGGCAACCCGCCAGCGGAGCGCTCGGCGAGGTGCTCGCCCTGATCGCCGAACTGCGTCCGAAGTCGCTGGCCGAGCCGGGTTGCCTGGCCTACGAGGTGTACCAGAGTGTGGACGTGCCGCGCAGCATCCTGCTGGTCGAGCGTTACCGCGACCAGGCGGCGCTCGATGCGCACAAGCAATCGGCGCATTACCAGGAGCTGGTGGTGGGACGTGTCCTGCCGTTGCTGACCGATCGCCGGGTGGAGTTGTTGCAGCCGCGCGAAGTCGGCTGATGTGCGCTGATCCGATGTGACCGCAGCGGTCGCGTCGGATGCGGCAGATGTTTCATTCAGGTGCTCAGCACCAGCGGCTGCGCCCTGGCCCAGCGATTGGCCGACAGTGAAAACGTCAGCGCGCGCACCTGGTGATACCAGCCCGCCGGCACGTACAGCAGCTCGCCGGCCTGAACAACGCATTCAGTCAGCGTCGCCTGGCGCGCCAGTGGAAACCTGTCGAAATCCGGCGCTTCGGGATCGAAGGGCGAACCGAACAGGATGGCGTTGGCTTCGCGCGGGTAGAGGAATTCGTCGTGATGGGGCGGCGCCAGGAAGATGCGCTTGACGCCGCGGATCTGCGCAAAAATGTTGTCGTCGTAGTCGCAATGCAACGGCGTCACCGTGCGCGCCGGCCCGAGCCAGAAACGCGGCGGTCCCATCTTTTTGAAGTAGGCCGGCCAGTGGCACAGCCGGTTCAGCGGACGCATTTCCAGGTTGCCCACGTAAGGCGGCAAATCCGGATCGGCATCAGCACCGGCCACCAGGTCGAGATAGTCCCGCAGGGACATGTCCTGCATCGCGCGGTCGCTCGCAAACGCCGTGTTGACGTAATCGCCGACCCGCGCGCGCACCTGCAGTTCGCCGAATTCTTCGCGCAGGCTGTGCGGCGTCAGCGCACACAGCGGCCACTTGCCGACCAGGCCGGTGACGATGAACGGCAGGCCTTTTGCCGCCAGCGCATGGAAGGCGGCGGCGTCGGGCATGCCCACGCGCGGCACCTCGGAAATGATCGGCAGGGCGCGGCTTGCGCGCCGGATGGCGTGGCGCATGTCGGCGATCGAGGCGACGCCGCGCACCTCGGCGTCCTTCCGTTCGCGCGCCTGTTTTCTGGCGAGCGCGTGTTCCGGCGACAAGGGCGTTTGCGGTCGCGGCGGCAGCAGCCGGACAGATCGGGAGAGCCGTCGCGGTTCTTGATTGTCAGTCGGCGGTTTTTTCATGATTCATTTTACTGTTGCGAGGCCCCCAGCCACGGCGGCGGCGCCAGCCGTGCCGCCACCCAATCCGAAAACGCCCGTGTCTTGCCGGGCGTGCCGGCGGCGGCCGGCGTCACGATGTAGACTGCGCCCTTGTCCGCCAGCGGCCAGTCGGGCAGCACTTCGACCAACTCGCCTGAAGCCAGGTGATGGCCGACGTACCAGTCCGAGGTGTGCATCACGCCCAGGCCGGACAGCGCGGCTTTGACCAGCAGTTCGGAATCGCCCGAAGCCATGCGCGGCGTGACCGTCACGGTCTGGACGGCGCCGCCGGGTTTGTGCCCGTCGGCACGTTCAAAACGCCATTGCTCCGGCGTGACGCGCGCGCTGTTGCACAGGCAGTCGTGCCGCGCCAGGTCCTGCGGCACGAGGATGGCGGCGTGCGTCCCGAGATAAGCCGGACTGGCGCACATGAGCCGGCGCCGGCCGGCGACCTTGCGCGCCACCAGACGCGAATCCGGCAACTCGCCCAACCGGATGGCGAGGTCGTAGCGTTCGGCGATGAGGTCGACAAAGCGGTTGTCGGCGTTCGCCTCTATCGTCACGTCGGGATGCGCCTTGAGGAAGTCGATCATGATCGGCGCAATCCACATGCGCCCGAAACTGGCCGGCAGCGTGATGCGCAGATGGCCGCGCGCCTCGCCGGCGCCGAAGCCGGCGACTTCTTCCTGCGCCGCCTGCAGGTCTTCCACCAGCGGCGCGACGCGCAACAGATATGCCTGTCCCGCCTCGGTCAGGGCCACGCGCCGGGTAGTGCGCTCGACCAGCCGGATTCCCAGCCGTGTCTCAAGCGCATGCAACCGGCGCGTCACCACCGCCGGATCGCGACGCAGCTCGCGGCCGGCTGCAACGAAGGAGCCGGTGCGGGCCAGCGCCAGGAAAGCGCGGAGTTCGTCGAAGTTGATGTCCATGGATTATTGAGGAATGCACATTTATGTTGTGATGATTCTACTGTTTTAGTTGAAATTCATCATTAGTAGCATTTGCGGGTAATTCTCCGCAAACGGCATGCGCGCCGTGGCAGCCGCAGCCGGGAACAATCAACCTGATGGAATCCGCACAATGAAAACCCCACCATTTTTTTTCACCATGAAACGCGTCGCGCCCGGCTTGATGGCGCTGGCAAGTTTGCTGCCTGCCCTCGCGTGCGCCGCCGCGCCACTGCAAAAAACGCAGCCCGGCTATTACCGCCTGATGGTGGGCAATGTCGAGGTGACGGCGCTGTCGGACGGCACCAACAGCCTGTCGGCCGACGCGCTGCTGGATGGCATCGGCAAGGATGAGATCGCCAAAAAGCTGAACGACGCCTTCCTGACCGATCCGATCGAAACCTCGATCAACGCCTATCTGGTCAACACCGGCAAGAAGCTGATCCTGATCGACACCGGCGCCGGCGGCACCATCGACAAGAACAGCGGCCACCTGGCCGAGAGCCTGAAAGCCGCCGGCTACCAGCCCGCCCAGGTCGATGAGATCTACCTCACGCATTTGCACCTGGATCATGCCGGCGGCCTGGCAAAAAACGGCAAGCGGATGTTTCCGAACGCGGTCGTGCGCGCCGATCGCAAGGAGTCCGATTACTGGCTCAGTGCAAAAAACGCGGCGACCGCGCTGCGCGGCGGAAAGAAGTCGTTTACGGTGGCGGTGGAAGTCTTGCGGCCCTATATCGCTGCCGGCAAGTTCTTGCCTTTTGACGGTGACAGTGAACTGAGCCCTGGCATCAGCAGCGTGGCGAACTACGGCCATACGCCCGGGCACAACGCCTACGTGGTCAGCAGCAAGGGGCAGCGGCTGACGATCTTCGGCGACCTGGTGCATGTGGGCGCGATCCAGTTCCCGCATCCGGAAGTCACGATCGCATTCGACAGCGACGAACACGAAGCGATGGCCGATCGCCGGCGCGCGTTCGACGCCATCGCCGACCAGCGCGAACTGGTGGCCGGCGCACATCTGTCGTTCCCCGGCATCGGCCACATCACCAAAAACGGAAACGGCTATCGCTGGCAGCCGGTCAATTACGCCCTGCCACATTGATCGCCGGATAAGGAGTACGGCTGCATGCCGGTTGCTGCACATGAATCAGCGCCCGCGTCGGCATCATGCGGTTCGACCGCTAGTCGACGATGTCGATGCTCTCGCAAAAGCTGTAACCCTGGCCATGCTCGGTGCGCAGCGGCAGTTTTTCGCCGGTCAGGTTTTGCCAGCGGCGGCGCAGGCGGCTGACCATCTGGTCCAGGCGCCGCTCGTCGTAGTCGATCCATTCGACGCCGAAGGCCTTGGCGATTTGCTGGCGGTGCACCACTTGCCCCATGTTGCGCGCCAGCAGTTGCAGCAGCAGGATTTCCATCGCGTTGATTTCATGGAAGCGACCGTCCGGCGCATACAGGCGTCGCTCCAGCAGGTGCAGGCGCCAGGCGTCCTTGCCGAGACGGCGCGACACCGAGGAGACGTAGGCGGACAGTTCCCGCAGACGCACCGGCTTGATGAGGTAATGATCGGCGCCGCGTTTGAGACCTTCGATCTTGTCGTCGATGCTGCCGCGTGCGGTCAGCATGATGGTGCTGATATGGGGATGGGTGCGGCGCAATTTTTCGGTCACGTCGAAGCCGTTTCCGTCCGGTAAACCGATGTCGATGATGGCGATGTCGGCGTCGTCAACCTGACGCAGGAACTCGGCCACATTGCCGGCTTCCGACACGCCATATCCTTCACTCAGGAGAAAGTCGGCGACCTCGTTGCGCAAGTCGGCTTCATCCTCCAGCAGTAAAACCCGAGCCATTTTCGGCCCCCCCAGGTAAAAATTTTTCGCGAGTATAGCACCATACCATCAAGGACGTCAGGACTCGTCAGAACTGGTCAGGCACGGTTAGTTCCTGTCTGAAATCGTCAGAAAGTCCCTGCAAATTTCTATCAAAATTCGGTCGCTCAGAAATCTTTACAACGAGGGCGACCGTCCACCTTGCCGCAGAGCGAACGCCGGTCGATTTCTTTAAAAACACTCCGGTATCGTCATGCACCGCTCACGTCTTTTCAGCCGTTGGTTCGGCTTCGCCATTGGTCGTCTCAGTGTCCGCTCCTCATTCGCCAGCCTGTTGCTGGGCGCCAGCGGATTGCTTTGTTCCTTGCCCGCGCTGGCGGCGCTGAACGTCTCCATCACGGTGCCGCAGCCGACCTATCCGCTGACCATCAATCCTGGCGACGCGACGCTGTTTCGCATCAGCCTGATCAACAGCAATCCGAATTCACCGGTGTCGGGCGTGGCCTTCACCGACACCATGCCGGCAGCGCTGAAGATCGCCGCCGGTGCGGTGGCGTATTCATGCACCGACGGCAGCGGCGCAACGGTGGCCACGCAAGGCACGCTGACTGCAGTGGCAGGCACCAGCGTCATCAGTCTGTCCGGCGGCGAAGTGCCGATCGCAGTGGCCACCGGCAGCGGCACCAACGGCCAGTGCGTGATCGACGTCCCGGTGACCTCGACCGCCTCCGGCACGGCGCCGGTCAACACGATTCCGATCGGCGCCGTCACCGGCAACGACGACACCGGCGCCGTCGCCAACGGTAGCCAGGCGCAGCAATCGATCAACGTCACCACGCTGGCCGCGCCGACCCTGAGCAAGTCGTTCTCGTCTTCGGTGATCGTCAAGGGCGACCAGCCGGTCAAGCTGACCATCACCATCAGCAACGCCGGCAACCCGGGAGTCAACCTGCCGCTGAACGGCGCCGGCGATGCGCCGGCGTTTGCCGTGCGCGACATCCTTCCGGCAGGGCTGGCGGTTGCGCCGACGCCGAACGCCACCGCGACGTGCAGCGGCGCGGGCGTGGCGCCCAGTTTCAGCGCCAACGCAGGCGACACCACGCTGACCGCATTCGGCGGCACGGTCGCCGGCGGCGGCACCTGCTCGATCAGCGTCGACCTGGTCGGCACCACCACCAGCGGCGCCTATAGAAAGGACGTCGTCAACACCGTGCGCCGCAGCGCCGATTTCGGCAACCTGCGCAACCTGACTCCGGCCAGCGATGCTACCGCGAGCCTGTCGATCCGCTCGATCCTGCAAGTCACCAAACAGTTCAACCCGACCACCATCAGCGCCGGCCAGGCGTCGACGCTGACCATCACGCTGACCAATGCCAGCCCGGTCACGCCGATCACGCTGACCAACTTCACCGACAGCCCGATCGACGGCGTCACGCCAACGGTGGCGACCGGCTTGCGCCTGGGCTCGCCGGCGGCGGCGCCGAGCACCACCTGCGGCGGCGCAGTCAGCATCACCGCCGGCAACCTCGGCGTGCAGATGACGGGCGGCAGCATTGCCGCCAACAGCAGCTGCACGATCACCGTGCCGTTTGTGGGTTCGCTGTCGGCGGCCGGTACGCCGCAAGCGTTCACCAACACCATCCCGGAAGGTGCGGTGCAGACCGGCGACGCCAGCATCGTCAGCCAGGGCGCCACGCATACCGTGACCGTGGTTGACCAGCTTCTGGTGGACAAGACCTCGAGCCCGGCCACGGTCGCGCCGGGCAATCCGATCCGCTACACCATCACCGTCAACAACTATTCGTCCTCGCCGCTGAGCAATGTCAGCGTGCCCGATGCGCTGCCGGCCGGCGTGGTCGCGCTGCCGAGTCCTGCGCCGACACTGAGCGCCGCCTGCGGCGCATTGGCGCACGACATTCCGGCATTGCCGGCCACCAACGGCTCGCTGCACTTCACGATCCCGACCGTGCCTGCGGGCAGCGGTCCGTCCGCCGGCACGTGCGCGATCACGTTCTGGGCCATGGCGCCGAAAGGTTCGGCCGTCGGCGCGACGCTGATCAACACCATTCCGGCGCATAGCGTCGGCACGGGCGCCGTGTTCAACTCCAATGTCAGCGCCGTCAGCACCGCCGTCGATCCGACCGTGACCATCGGCAAGGTATTCAATCCCGGCAGCACCTTCGAAGGCACCGTCTCGGTGCTGACGCTGACCCTGACCAACGTCTCGGCGCAGCCGGTCACGGCGGCCGCTTTCACCGACACGCTGCCGGTCAGCACCGACACCCATCAGCAACTGGTGATCGCCAATCCGGCCGACGCCTCGACCAGCTGCGCGGGCGGCGTGGTCACCGCAGTGCCCGGTTCGAACACCGTCAGCCTGAGCGGCGGCACGATTCCCGCACGTGCGGGCAGCGGGCTCGGCGCCAACGGCAGCTGCCAGGTGCAGGTCAAGGTCATCGGTGCTGCCGGCAACTATCTCAATACCTTGCCCATCGGCGTATTGACCGGCACCCAGCAGTTCCCCGACAACAGCGGGCCGACCGCCGTCAGCAACGTGACCGCAGCCAGCGCCAGCCTGGTGTACGCCTCCGCGCTGCAAGCGTCGAAGACGTTCTCGCCCACCACCATCGCAGCCGGCGGCAAGTCGACGGTGCGCCTGCATTTCGCCAACATCGGCACCGGTACGCTCAACAACGTCAGCGCGACCGATCCGCTGCCGGCCAACATGACCGTAGCCTCGCCGTCTGGCGCGTACAGCACCTGCGCCGGCTCGCCGGCCATTACCGCCGCACCTGCCGCCGCCAGCGCGGCGGTGAGCGGCATCGTGCTGCCGCCCAGCGGCCAGTGCGACGTGCTGTTCGACGTCACCGGCACCGGCGGCGCCGGCTGGACCAATACCATTCCCGTGGGCGGCGTCAGCGCCACCGGTGGTGTGATCAATACGACGCCGATCAGCGCCACGCTGAACAACAGCTCGGCCGGCGCGGTGTCGGTCACCGTCAGCGCCGTGTCGGCCACCACCGCGACCTCAAGCCTGTCGCCGGGCGAACCGGCGGTGCTGACCATCATTGTGCGCAATGACGCCTCGCTGGCCTTGAGCGACCTCAAGCTGACCAACTATTTCACCGTCGACGGCCTGGCCGGCGGCGCGCTCAACGGCATCCAGCTGGCGTCGTCGCCGAACCTGGCGACGACCTGCCAGGGCGGCCTGGTCACGGCCAATGCGGCCGGCACCGCCATCACGCTGTCGAATGCCAACCTGGCCGGCGGCGCAGGCACCACCTGCACGATTACCGCCAACGTGACGCTGGTCACTACCGGCACCGTGCAGGACCGCATCCCGGTCGGTGCAATTTCCAATAGCCAGGGTGTGAGCAACACCACGGCGGCGGTCACCAGCCTGTCGTCGAGCGGCAACGTCGGCGTCAGCAAGAGTTTCACGCCGGCCGTGGTCAAGCCGGGCGAGCGTACGCGTTTGCGCCTGACGCTGGTGAACGCCGGCGCCGTGCCGCTCACCAACATCATCGCCAACGACAACCTGCCGTCAGGCATGGTGGTGCCGTCCGGCGCCAACCCCGTCACGACCTGCACCGGCGCCGCCATCAGCGCGCCCACCGCCGGCAAGGTCACCGTCACCGGCGGTTCGCTGCCGGCCGCGGTCGGCGGCGCAACAGTGAGTTGCTATGGCGAGATCGATGTACTGGCTGCCGCCGCAGGCACCTACCAGAACGTCATCGCCGTCGGCGACGTCACCGGCACCAGCGGCGGGCCGGTGCAAAACGGCGTGCCCGCCAAGTCGACCTTGCAGGTGAAAACCCCGGTCGTCATCGGCAAGGCGTTCGCACCGGCGCAGACCTCGCCGGGCGTGTCGTCCACGGTGACGATCACGCTGACCAACAGCAACACCACCGTGCTGACCGCGGCCTCGTTCACCGACGTGTTGCCGGCCAACGTGGTGGTCGCACAGACCCCCAATGCCTCCACCACTTGCGCCGGCGGCTTCGTCACGGCGCCGGTGTCGGCCACCGCCGTGACGCTGAGCGGCGCCACGATACCTGCCAACAGTTCGTGCCAGGTCAAAGTCGACGTGCTCAGCAATATCGCTGGCGTCTACGTCAATTCCATCCCGGCCGGCGGCCTGAACACGGCCGAAGGCGTCACCAATGAACTGCCGGCCAGCGCCACCCTGACGCTGCTGGATCCGCCATCGGTCAACAAGCAGTTCAGCCCGGTATCGATCGCCGCCGGCGCCAAGTCGACGCTCACCATCGTGCTGGGCAATACCAACCTGATCGCGACGACGCTGAGCGCCGACCTGGTCGATACCTTGCCGACCTCGCCGGGCAACATCGTGGTCGCCACGCCGAACGGCTTGGGCGGCACCTGCACCACTGCGCGCGTTACCGCAGTCGCGGGCAGCGGCACGGTGAGTTACAGCAGCGGCTCGACCATTCCTGCCGGCGGTTGCACGATCATCGTCGACGTCACCGGCGCGGTCACCGGCACGTACAACAATTTCATCCCGGTTGGCGGTCTCAGGACCAATGCCGGCAACAATGTCCAGCCGGCGACCGCCAACCTGGTGATCAGCCCGCTCGGTTTCGTCTCGGGCAAGGTGTTCAAGGACAACAACGTCACGCCGAACGGCACCTTTGAGCTCGGCACCGATACCGCCATCGCCAACGTCGGCATGACGCTGACCGGCACCAGCTACGGCGCCAACGGCGTGGCCGGCGGCGGCGACGATGTCGCCGTCAGCCTGAGCACCGTCACCGACGCGCTCGGCAACTACGCGTTCACGGGCCTCGCACCGGGCAGCTATACGGTGACCGAAACCGCGCAGCCGGCCGGCACCGTCAACGGCATCACCACTGCGGGCACGATTTCCGGCGCCGGCGGCGGTAGCCCTGGCAGCGCGACGCCGGTGGCAACCACGCCGAGCCGTATTTCCAATATCGTCCTGCTCAAGGACGGCAGCGGCCAGGTGTCGGTCTCGCCGAACAACAATTTTGCTGAAGTGGTCCCGTCGTCGATCAGCGGCGTCGTGTTCCTCGACCAGAACAACAACGGCGTGAAGAACCTGGCCGACACCGCGCTGAGCGGCGTCGCCATCGAATTGCAGAACGCCGGCGGCACGGTCATCGCGACCGCCACCACCGACGCTGCGGGCGCCTACAGCTTCGCCAACCTGGCGCCGGGCACTTACTCGGTGCGCGAGCCGACGCAACCGGCCGACACCGCCAACGGTCTGACCATTGCCGGCACGGTCGGCAACGGCGGCACCGCAGGCTCCGTCACCGGTCCGACCACGACACCGAGCCGCATCGCCGGCATCATCCTGCCGCCCGCCACCAACAGCGTCGCCAATAACTTCGCCGAAGTGCCGAGCGGCCGCCAGGTGTCGGGTCGCGTCTTTGCCGACGGCGACAACGACGGCCTGTTCAACGGCGCCAACACCGGCCTGGCCAACGTGCGCATCGACCTGACCGGCACCGACGTCAACGGCGTCGCGGTCACGCGCACCACCACCACCGGGGCCGACGGCCGCTACACCTTCAGCGGCCTGCCGGAAGGCACGTACACCGTGACCGAACCGACCCAGCCTGCGCGCACCGCCAACGGCATCACCACGGCCGGTTCGACCGGCGGCACGGCAACTCTGGTCGGCGTCACGCCATCGGTCATCAGCAACGTCAGCCTGACCGGCACCAACACCATTTCGACCGACAACAACTTCGCTGAAATCCCGATCCTGGTCGGCGTCGTGTCCGGCAAGGTGTATGTCGACACCAACGGCAACGGCGTGGTCGATGCGGGTGAAACCGGTATCGCCGGCGTGGTGGTCAAGCTGACCGGCACCGACAGCCTCGGCGCCGCGGTCAACCTGAACACCGTCACCGCCGCCGATGGCAGCTACAGCTTCGCCAACCTGCAGCCGAGCAATGCGGCCGGCTACACCATCACCGAAGTGCAGCCGGCGCTGTACGCCGACGGCCGCACGACGATCCAGTCCGGTAATCCGGGCGTCGCGGCATCGACCAAGCCAGTGCTGTCGAACAACACCGACGTCATCCGCAACGTCAACGTGATCGCCGGCGACGTGCTGCCGAACTACAACTTCGGCGAAGGCGGTGCAGCGACCTTGCGTCCGCCCATCGTCAACGGCTATGTGTTCCTCGATCGCGACCACACTCGTCAGCGTCCGGACGACGGCTCCGCCTCCGGCGTGGGCGGCTGGACCGTGCAGCTGACGCAGGCCGGCGTGCCGATCTGCACCACCACCACCGACAACAACGGCTTCTACCAGTTCGACAACCTGCATTGCCCCGGCTATGAAGTCAGCGGCTTGCCGACCGGCGCCGGTTTTGCGATTGCGTTCTCGAAGGAAGGCAATGTCCTGCCGCAGACGCCGACTTCCGGCGGCGGCCGCGGCGTTACCGCCAGCGGCGGCAAGATCACCGGCATCACATTGGCGGCGACCGATGAAGTGATCGAGCAGAACCTGCCGCTGGATCCGTCCGGCGTGGTCTACGACTCGCTGACGCGCAAGCCGATCACCGGCGCGCAAGTCACCATCAGCGGTCCGGCCGGCTTTGTGCCTTCCACGCATCTGGTGGGCGGCACGGCGACGCAGATCACCAGCAGCGACGGCTTCTACCAGTTCCTGTTGCAAAACGCGTTCCCAAGCGGCGTCTACACGCTGACCGTCACCGCGCCAAGCTACCTGCCGGCGCCGTCGACCAACCTGCCGGCCTGCGTCGGCACCGCCAACATCGGCGCCGTACCCAACCCGGCGCTGGTGCAGGCCAGCAATACCGCACCGGGTGTTTCGGTGCCGGCGGCCAATCCGACCGCTTGCGCGGGCATCGTGCCGGGCGGCGCGACGACGTCGCAGTATTACTTCAGCTTCTTCATCACCAACGGCGTGTCGGCGGACATCCTCAACAACCACATCCCGCTCGACCCGGCCAGCAATGACTTGATCTATGTGACAAAGACCTCGCCGATGGTGAACGTGGCGCGTGGCGACCTGGTGCCTTACACCATCACCGCGACCAACAAGCAGGCCTACGCGATTTCGTCGACCAGCGTGCGCGACCAGATCCCGCCGGGCTTCAAGTACCGCACCGGCAGCGCCTCGCTCAACGGCGTCGCGGTGGAGCCGGTGGTCAGCGGTCGCCTGCTGACCTGGCCCAACCAGAACTTCGCGCCGAAGGAGAAGAAGACCTACCGCCTGATCCTGACCGTTGGTTCCGGCGTCGGCGACGGCACCTACACCAACCAGGCCTGGGTCACCAGCGCCACCAACTCGGTGCTGTCCAACGTCGGCCAGGCGTCGGTACGCATCGTGCCGGACCCGACCTTCGATTGCCCGGACATCATCGGCAAGGTGTTCGACGACCAGAACGCCAACGGCTACCAGGACCAGGGCGAACCGGGCATTCCGGCGGTGCGTGTCGTGACGCCGCGCGGCCTGCTGGTGATGACCGATGCGGAAGGACGTTTCCACGTGCCTTGCCCGGACATCCCGAATGAAGACCGCGGTTCCAACTTCGTCATGAAGCTCGACGTGCGCACCTTGCCGACCGGCTATCGCCTGACCACGGAAAACCCGCGCGACGTGCGCATCACGCGCGGCAAGGTCACCAAGCTCAACTTCGGCGCCACCATCCACCGCGTGATCCGCATGGAACTCAGCGACGCCGCCTTCGACGCCGGCAGCCTCAGGCTGCAACCGCAATGGCAAAAGCAGCTGGACAGCTTGCCGCAGCAACTCAAGGCACGGCCGTCGGTGGTGCGCCTGGCCTACCAGCCGGGCGCCGACACCGAGCTGGCGGGCAAGCGCGTCGAAGCGATTCGCAAGCAGATCCAGGATCGCTGGCGCGCGCTGAAGGGGGAGTACACGCTCAATATTGAAACAGAGGACGCACAATGAAAACGAGACGTCAGCCCAAGTCCGGCGCGCCGCTGCGCGCGCGGAAACTGGCCGTCGTGCTGAGCGCGCTGGGCCTGGTTTGCCTGCCTATCCGCGCACAGGAATCCGCAGTCAGAGCAGACCAGGTGCAGGAAGATGGCACTCACATCCGTGGAAAGATGATCGACCGCAGCCGTGCCATCGAACAGCCGGTAGAGCCCAATACCGAGTACCAGTCCAGCGCCTTCGACGGCTTGTCGCCCTCGGCGCTGACCGACGGCGAACGCCACGTGATGCTGGAAACCGTTGCGCCCGACAGCACCGCGCAGAACCAGGTCACGCTGCAAGACGAAGCCAGGGGCAGCCGGTTCGCCTCCGGCCGCGCCGTGCTGCTGCCGCCTACCGTCGAGGTGCTCAACGGGCTGATGCGCACGCTTCAGGGCAAGCGCGACATTCGCATCGAGATCGTCGGTCACACCGACAACCAGCGCATCGCGCCGGCCTTGCGTCCGACCTTCGCCGACAACCAGGCGTTGTCGCAGGCGCGTGCGCTGGCGGTAGCGTCCTATCTGAAACAGAACCTGCACCTGCCGGCGGAAGCATTTTCCGTCAGCGGCAAGGGCGAGTCGCAACCAGTCGCCAGCAATGCCAATCCGGCCGGCATGGCGCAGAACCGCCGCGTCGAAATCCGCGTCTGGTACACCGAAGCGCCGGCCATGGTCACGCGCGAAAAGCTGGTGGAAAACAATGCATGCGTGACCAATCCGCAAGCCGTGGATTCCCTGCCGTTCTCGATCACCGTCGACGGCCAGCCGGTCGATGTCGACAAGCAGGCGCAGGAAGCCGATCGCCAGCGCTGCGTCGACGTGGGCCTGGAGAAGGCCGACATCCAGATCAAGTTCGATCCGCTCAACGTGGCGCCGGCGCTCAATGTCTGGGTGCTGCCGAGCTCCGCAGTACGCAGCAAGCCGGTCATGTTCGGCACCTATGCCAACTACGCCTGGTGGATCAAGCGCGCCGAGTTGCGCGTCTTCGCCAAGGGCCAGAACGCCCAGGAAACGCCGCTCGCCATCGTGCCGTTCACGGCCGGCGACGCCGTGCAGTGGCAGGCGCCCGACAATGCGCCATCGGAGCTGGCTTACCTGATCCGCGTGGTCGACGGCGACGGCAATTTCGACGAGACGCTGCTCAAGCCACTGCGCTTGTTTGACCGCGCCGATCCGCTGGTCGATGCGGCGCGCCTTGAGCGCGAGCGCCTGTCCGGCTGGGGCGAATCGAGCCTGCACCTGAAGAACATTCCGGCGCGCGGCGGTTCCGTCACCATCAGCGGCGAGCACGTCCACGCCGGCGACAGCGTCAGCGCCATGGGCATGCAAGTGCCGGTCGACGAGAAGGGCAAGTTCGTGCTGCGCCAGATCCTGCCGCCGGGACCGCACCAGGTCGACGTGTCGGTGAAGAACGCCGAAGGCAAGGGCGCGACCTTCCGCCGCAACCTGTCGATCGCCGACAAGGACTGGTTTTATTTTGTGGTGGGCGACCTGACCATGGGACGCGACCGTACGTCGGGACCGGCGCAACTGGTCACCACCGATACCTCGCACTACAACAACGAAACCTGGATCGACGGCCGCGGCGCGTTCTACCTCAAGGGCAAGGTCAAGGGCGATTACCTGCTGACTGCCAGCGCCGACACGCGCGAACAGCCGCTGCGCGACCTGTTCAGCAACTTCCAGACCAAGGATCCGAACTACCTGCTGCGCCGTATCGATCCCGACCGCTACTATCCGGTCTACGGCGACGACAGCACCATCACCGACGACGCGCCGACCCAGGGCAAGTTCTACGTCAAGCTGGAGAAAGACAGTTCCTACGTCATGTGGGGTAATTTCCAGACCGCCTGGACCGGCACCGAACTGACCCAATACAGCCGCGGCCTGTACGGCGCCAACCTGTTGTGGAACGACAAGGACACCACCAAATACGGCGAGAAGCGCACCACCGTCAACGCCTTCGTGGCCGATCCCGGCACGCTGCAGTCGCGTGAAGAATTCCGCGGCACCGGCGGCTCGCTGTACTACCTGCACCATCTCGACCTGACCGAAGGATCGGAACGCCTGTGGGTGGAAGTGCGCGACAAGGATTCCGGCCTGGTGATCCAGCGCACGCCGCTGTCGCCGGCGCAGGACTACGACATCAACTACCTGCAGGGCCGCCTGACCTTACGCGCGGCCTTGCCGTCGACGGCCGACGGCAGCACGCTGGTGCAGACCTCGGCAGCCAGCGGCAATCCGGTGTACCTGGTCACGACCTACGAATACGTGCCCGGTCTCAGCGAAATCAGCGCCAGCGCCTTCGGCCTGCGCGCCAGCCACTGGTTCAACGACAACCTGCGCGTGGGCACCACGATCTATCGCCAGGGCGAGAACAACAACCAGCAAAACCTGCGCGGCGTGGATGCCACCTTCCGCTACAAGCCCGGCACCTGGGTCAAGGGCGAACTGGCGCGCTCGAGCGGCATCGGCAGCGAAAGCCTGAGTTCGCTCACCGGCGGCTACGACTTCACCGCCAACAAGCGCACCGGCGACGGCGCCACCGCGCGTCGTCTCGACACTGCGATCGACCTGGCCGACGTCAGCGAATTCCAGGGCAAGCTGTCTGCCTACTGGCAGGAGCGCGATCCCAACTTCTCCGGTCCGGGCGCCACCCTGCCGAGCGGCGAAGGCTTGTCGCAGAAGGGCATCGCCGCCACCGTGCCGGTCGGCGACCGCACCGAGGTCAGCACCAAGCTCGACTCGCGCGACTCGACCAACAGCACCGCCAGCCAGAGCGCCAGTTCGGCCGAAGCGGCGGTGCGCCACAAGATCGACGCCGAGTGGGGCGTGTCGGCCGGCGTGCGCCACGACCAGCGCTCGGGCATCAACCAGTTCGGCGTGCTGACCAACGCCAGCCCGATCCTGAGCCAGAACGGCAGCCGTAACGACGTGATCTTCCGCGTCGATTACCGGCCGCTGGAAGAGGGCGAGGCGGAGAAGGCGGCGGCTCTTGAAGCGGAAGCCCGCGATCGCAGCGGCAACGGCAGCAACAAGGATACCAAGCTGGTCGCCGCCGTTCCCGGTACTGCGTTGGCCGCGGCGCCCTCGGCCAACGGCGGCGCCTTGCTCGCCACCGGCCAGAACGGACCGGCGTCCTCGATCGTGCCGACCACCGGCATGTCCGGCGGCGTCGACGTCAAAGCCACACGCGACGCCACCTCGGCCGTCGGCGTTGCCGCCGCGCGGGTGCCGGGCCTGAAGTACAAGTCCTGGGACAGCTACGCCTTCGTGCAAGGCACGGTCAGCCGCAGCGGCGACCGTACCGACAACGACCGCGCCGGCGTCGGCGGCAGCTGGGCCGTCAACGACAAGCTGCGCCTCGGCGCGGAAGCGTCGGGCGGCGACGGCGGCGCAGGCGGCCGTCTTTCGGCCGACTACCAGGTCGACGACCGCAGCACCGTCTACCTCACCTACACTATGGAAACCGAAAGCGCCGACAGCAACTATGCCGGTCGCCAGGCGACCCTGACCTCGGGTACGCACTATCGCTACAGCGACCAGGTCGGCCTGTTCGGCGAAACGCGCTGGAGCGACGGCGCCGCCGGTCCCAAGAGCCTGACCCACGCCTTCGGCGTCGACTTCGCGCCGAACCCGCGCTGGACCCTGGGCGGCAAGTACGAAACCGGCACGCTGTCGGACCCGCTGTCGGGCGACCTCAAGCGCGACGCCGTCGGCTTGTCGGCGGCGTACAAGTACAACGACCTGAAGTATTCCGGCGCCATCGAATACCGCATGGATCGCGGCACCACCTTGGGCGTCGTCAACGGCAGTTGCATCACCAACGACGTCGGCGGCAACTGCGGCGGCACGGCGGTCAACAACAACCGTCGCACCTGGTTGTGGAAGAACTCGGCGCAGTACCAGCTCAGCCCGGCCTGGCGCCTGCTCGGCAAGTTCAACCTGTCGCGCAGCTCCAATACCCAGGGCGCGTTCTACGACGGCGACTACACCGAAGTCGTCACCGGCGCGGCCTATCGCCCGGTCGACAACGACCGCTGGAACACGCTGTTCAAGTACACCTACTTCTACAACATGCCGTCCGCCGGCCAGGTCGACAGCACCGGCCTGAACGCGGCCGGCACCTCGACCGGCAGCGCGCTCGACTATACGCAGAAGAGCCATGTGTTCAACATCGACACCACCTATGACGTCTTGCCGTGGCTGTCGGTGGGCGCCAAGTACGGCATGCGCCTGGGCCAGTTGCGCATGTCCAAGACCCAGGGCGACTGGTTCTCCAGCCGTGCCGACTTGTGGGTGCTGCGCGCCGACCTGCACCTGGTCAAGGAGTGGGATGCCCTGATCGAGACCCGCCGCCTGCGCGCACAGGATGCCGGCGACGCGCGTTCGGGTTACCTGGTTGGGCTGTATCGCCATGTGACCGAACACGTGAAGATGGGTGTGGGCTACAATTTCACCAATTTTTCGGATGACCTGACTGATTTGTCGTATCGCAGCAAGGGCTGGTTCCTGAACGCGCTGGCGACTTTTTGAGCGGCAATCATCCGACGCCATGGCGGCACGCCGGCCTTCCTTGCGAGGGACGGCGTGCCGTTTTCCCATTCTCATGTGAACCGATGCCGGCTGTCTTGCGATTCCTGCTGTCTTTGTTGTCGATCTTGCTGGCGTGCGGTGGCGTCTCGGCGCAAGTACTTTCGCTCGACCATGGCAAGGAAGACTTGCAAGGCCATGTCTCGGTGCTGATCGACGCCAGCAAGTCCCTCAAATTCCATGACGTCTCGGATCCGGCCCGGCGTCTGCATTTCACCCATCTCGACAGCGACCTCAATGCCGGCCTGCTGGACGCCACGGTGTGGCTGCGCTTCGAGGTCCAGCGCGCGCCCGGCCGTGGCCAGGAATGGTGGCTGGAAGTGCAGCCCAACACCATTGAGCGCGCGGTGCTGTACGTCCCCGACTTCGACGGCAGTTACAGTCCGCGCGTCTCCGGCAGCAGCGCGCCGTTCTCGCAACGCGACCTGCGCTATCGCAATCCGGTATTCAAGTTGCACGTGTGGGGTACCCGTTCGCAGGTGTTTTACCTCAAGATCAAAACGCGCGGCTCGGTCGCGCCGCGCCTGACCTTGTGGCAACCGGCGGCATTCACCGAGGCGGTCGGGCGCGAGCAGTTGGCCTTCGGTCTTTATCTCGGCGCTTACGCGATGCTGGTGCTGGCCAGTTTTTGGTTCGAGCTGGCCTTGCGCGACGGCGTGTACCGCAGCTTCGGCGTCTATGTGCTGACTTGCATGCTGCTCACATTGGGCGACACCGGCCTGCTGCTGCAGTACGTGTTCCCGGAACAGCCGCAGCTGGCGCGCACCGCGTTCGGGCTGGTGGTCGCGTTCAGCCTGTTCGCCTGCGTCGATTTCCTGTTCCGCTTCCTCGACATGTCGCGCCGTCATCCGCGCGTGACGCGCTGGTATGTCGGCGGTGCAGCCGTGTTGTCCGCACTGGCGGCGGCGAGCGTGCTGATCTTCGGCTATGCCGAAACCATGCGGGTGCTGTCGGTGGTGCTGACCTTCGGCGTGGCGCCGATCACCTTCGGCTTGCTGCTCAAGCCGGCGCTCGACAGCACCCTGGAGATCCGTTACGCCTTCCTGGTCACGGGAGTGCTGATGTTCGTGAGCCTGATGGTGCAGTTCCTGCTGCGGCTCGGCTATATCGAGCGCAACTGGATCAGCGAGTACTCCGTGTTCATCGCCTCGCTGCTGTTTTTCCTGATCGTGTATTACGCCATGAGCCGGCGCTATTCGGCATTGCGCGCGGCCAAGCAGGCGGCCCAAAGGAAGCTGCTGGAAATCTCGCAGCAGACCGAGCAGCAGCTGGAGCAGCAGGTGACCATGCGCACCGAGGACTTGCAGCGCGCCATGGCGACCGTGGAACGTGCGTTGGAGCAGGAGCGCGCCGCCTACGAAGAGCAACGCCAGTTCATCGCCACCGTATCGCATGAATTGCGCACGCCGCTGGCGGTCATCGACGCCACGGCGCAAAACCTCGAACGCGATCTGGGACTGGCCAACGCCCCGGTTTCCGCCAAGGCGCTGGCGCGGCTGGAAAAAATCCGCCAGGCCTCGGAGCGCCTGTCGTCGTTGTTCGATACTTACCTGAGCAACAATCGTCTCGATGTGCTGTCACAAGGGCCGATGCCGACCGACACTTGCCTGCAGCCGCTGCTGGAAGACGCCATTGCAGCGGCGCAGCCGCTCGGCGATCGCCATACGTTCATCCTGGAAAAAGAAGGCATGCCGCCCGGCATCTGGTCCGATCCGGATTTGTTGCGGCTGGTATTGCGCACGCTGGCCGACAACGCCGTCAAGTACACGCCGCCTGGGACCACCGTGCGCCTGCGCGCGGCAAGCTTGCCGAATGGCTGGCGCATCGTTATTTCAGATGACGGTCCGGGTATTCCGGAGGATGAGCGCGGGCGCATTTTCGAACGCTATTTCCGCGGTCGTGCCTCCAGCGGCAATGCCGGCAGCGGCCTTGGCCTGGCGCTGGCGCGCCGGCTGGTGGAGACACTGGGCGGCACCCTCACACTGGATACCGAAAGCCGCCCGGGTGCAACTTTCCGCATCTGGTTGCCGGGCAAGCCGGTCAGTGGCGCAGCAGATTGAATGCCCGGCGCCGCCGAGTCTTCAGCACGTCACTGCAAGGTCATCGACACGGACAAGCGATAACCGATGCCGTGATCGGTGTGCAGCGGCAATTCGCTGCCGCTGGCCTTGTTCCAGCGACGACGCAGGCGGCTGACCAGCTGGTCGAGGCGGCGGTCGTCGTAGTCCAGCCAGTTGAAGCCGAAGGCGGTGGCGATGGTCTTGCGGGTCACGGTGGAGCGTTGCGCCCGCGACTGGTTGATCAACAACTCCATCAACTGCATTTCCTGGACGTTGAGTTTCTCTTGATGGCCGTCGGGCGAGCACAGCTGGCGCTTGACGCGGTCCAGCCGCCAGCCTTCGGCACCGAAGCGACGCACCATCGGCGCCATGTAGGCCGACAGCATGGCCGGCCCGATCGGCTTGGTCAGGTACTGATCGGCGTATTCGCGCAGGCCGCGGATCTTTTCGTCGAGGTCGCTGCGTTCGGACAAGATCACCACGCCCGCCTGTGGCCGGACGTCGTGCAGGCATTGCGCCGCCTTGTAACCGGCGCCGTCGGGCAGGTCGATGTCGATCATGGCAATGTCGGCGCGCGGAATATAAGGGATGAAATCTTCCACGCTGTCGGCTTCGAACACGCGATGGCCGTCCCTGATCAATGCCGAGCTGAATTCACGTCGCCCCGCCGCCGTTTTTTCCAGTACCAGAATATTCGCCATACGCCCGCCTCGCCTGTGTATTTTTGATTTGCATGCGCCGGGATTCCTTGGTGGAAGTGTGATCGATCCGGCAATGCGCGAATTATGGAGAGAGTGGTTCCGTGAGGGAAGATGCTGCAAGGAATCGTTAACAATTGTTGACAAAACAAGCTGGAAAAAACGATGTCCCGACACCTTGTTTTTCCGTATGGAAACGTTGTCGGATGCAGCGTCGAGGTCGGCGCTTTCCAGTATCATGTCGGTTTTCCGGAAGGAAGATTTCCTCCCGGCATCCGAATTCAAGACGAATTTCAACAGCAGCATCCATCGTACGACACGAGCATTCCATGAGAATCGCCATACTGGAAGACGACCCGGCCGAGGCCGCGCTGGTGCAGCATATCCTGACGGGTGCGGGACATTCCTGCACGCCGTTCGGCACCGGCACGCAACTCATCGAGGCGCTCGGCAGCCGGCGTTTCGACCTGCTGGTGCTGGACTGGATGCTGCCCGACATGACCGGACACGATGTCGTCAACTGGGTGCGCAGCCATCTGAGCGCGCAAGTGCTGGTCCTGTTCCTGAGTAATCGCGCGCTGGAAGAAAACATCGTGCTGGCGCTGATGGCCGGCGGCGACGACTACATGGTCAAGCCGGCGCGCCGTGCCGAACTGCTGGCGCGGGTACATGCCCTGGCGCGACGTTTGCCGGCGCCGGATGCTGAGGCCAAAACCAATGCCGGCGCACCAAGCGGCGGCGACAGCATCGAAGTCGGCGCCTACCGTTTCAACCGCATCCTCAAGCAAGCCTCTTTGCACGGCCGCTCGGTCGAGCTCAAGCCCAAGGAATTCGATATAGCCTACGCGTTGTTCCGCAATCTCGGCGGCATCGTCTCGCGCGAACAGCTGACTGAAGAAGTGTGGGGCCGCGATCTCGTCATGACCTCGCGCACGCTCGATACGCACATGTCCAACGTCCGCAGCAAGCTGGCGCTGAAGCCGGAAAACCGGGTCAAGCTGACCACCATCTACACGCTCGGCTACCGGCTCGACAGTCTCGAAGGCGGTGCTGCAGCCGCAGCCTGAGCGGCGCGGCGCTGCAGGTTATTCCGGCGCGCAGGGCAGGCGCACGATAAAGCAGGCGCCGCCGTCGGCATCGACATTGTGGGCGCCGACGCTGCCGCCGTGATGCTCCACCACCGTCTTGACGAACGCCAGGCCCAGCCCGGCGCCTGGATGGGTGCTGCCGGTGGCGCGATAAAAAGGCGTGAACAGTTGCGCCAGATCGGCGTCGCCCAGGCCCGGTCCGCCGTCGTGGATGGCGCAGACCAGTTGCGGCGGCTGTACATCGCGTGCGATCGTCAGGCGACATTCCACCACGGCATCGCGCGGACCGTATTTGATGGCGTTCGACAGCAGGTTGCACAAGGCGCGCACCAGCATCGCGCGGTCGCCGCGGATCCAGCACGCACCGTCATCGGTCGCAATCGTTTCAAGGCGCACCTGGCGCTCGCTGGCCAGCGCCCACATTTCATCGGTAGCGTCGGCCAGCAGCGAACGGAAATCAAGTTCTTCCGGCTGGTAGCTGCGCGATTCGGCGCGCGCCAGCAGGATGAATTCGTCGGCCAGCGAGAGCGTCATGTGGACCGATTTCTCGATGCGGCGGAACAGAATCTCCTGGTCGAGCCCGATCTGGCCGCTGCGTTGCAATTCCAGCGTCGCCAGGATTGCCGATTGCGGCGCGCGCATGTCGTGCGAAATGAAGTTGAGGCTTTCGTCGCGCAGGCGCAGCGTCGCGCGCAGCGCCGTCACATCCGCCAGCGAAACGATCCAGCCCAGCAGGTCGCCGTTGGCCTGTCGCGACGGCGTGCTGCGGATCATGAACATGCGCCGTTGCGGATCGACCGCTTCAATGCCTTCTTCCGCAGTGGCCGGCACGGTCAGCAGGTTTCGCCACAGCGCACCTTCCAGCTCAGCGGCGGTGGCATGGAACGGCGCCAGCAGCAACTGCACATCCTGGCCGCGCGCCGGCGCGATGCCAAGGCTCATGAACAATTCGCGCGCCTTGCGGTTGTACAGCATCACGACGCCGTCGCAGTCGATCACTATATTGGCGTCCGGCATGCTGTTGAGGTTGTCGCTGACGAACTGGTGCAGGTCGAGCAGGCGTCGCGTGGCGGTGCGCGCAGCGTCGATGCGGCGTTCGAAGAAGTCCCACAGGCGGCGTTCGGCGGCGCGGGGCGGCGACGCTGCAAAGGGCGCCGAGGTGGCGAGCCGTCCGGTCTCTTCGTCGAGATAGCGCAGTGCGACTTCGAGACGACGCCAGCTCCACAGGGGGTAGACCAGCCATAGCAACAGCAGCGCCGCCGATGGCGCCAGCCAGATGTCGTAGCGCAGCAGGACCGCGCACAGGCCGCCGGCCAGCAGCGTCAGTACGGCCGTCAGCGCCAGGGCATAGCGTGGCGACAGGTACATGAAACCGATCAGCACCAGGAGCGCCGGCAACGCCGCGAAAGCAATATGCGCAGCATGCGGCGCGGCCGTGATCGAGCGGCCGTCCTGCAGCGCCGCCAGCATGTTGGCGTGCAGTTCGATGCCCGACATCAGTCCCTGGCGATTGGCCTGCGGCGCCGGGAAGACATCGCCCAGGCCGGAGGCGGCGGCGCCGACCAGTACGTATTTGTCGCGGAAGAAGCGCGCCGGCACTTCGCCGCGCAATACGTCGATGTACGACACACGGGTGAAATGTCCGGGTGGACCGTAGAAGGGGATACCGAGCAAATTACGATGGGCGCCTTCCTGTCCGCTACCCGGGTCGGCGGAGGGCAGGCGCACATGGTTGCGCGCGCGATCGCCGTCCTCCAGCAATGCCAGCGCCAGCGTCTTCCATTCGCGTCCGCCCAGCGTCTCGTACAGATAGGCGCTGCGCACGATGCCGTCGCCGCTGAAGTTGAGCTGGATGTGGCCGAGTCCGGCGGCAGCCGAGGCGAATTCCGTGTGCGGCAACAACGGCGCCAGTCCCGTTTCCGTGCGCGTGGTCAGGATCGGCAACACCACGTGGCGGTTGCGGGCGATCGCCAGCGCCAGCGCGTGGTCGCCGCCGCCCGCGTTGGCGTCGCCTTCGGTCAGGATCACGTCGAGAGCAATGGCGCGCGGCGCACCGTTGTTGAGGATATTGAGCAGCTGTGCATGGGTGCCGCGTTTCCACGGCCAGCGCCCGAGTTCGGCGATGCTCTTGTCGTCGATGGCGACGATGACAATGTTGTCCGGCGCCGGCCGTTGCAGCGTCGACATCAGGTGGTCGTAGACCTGCCGATTGGGTACGCGCAGGCTGTCGCCGCCGCCCAGCAGGAATGCCGCCGCCAGCGTCAGCGCAAACAGCACCAGCCATTCATTGCGTAGCGATACGCGGCGCCGCGTGCCGGCCCAGCGCGAGCGGCCCGGTTCGCCGACAGGTGGGGAAATCATGTCCGGCGACTCAGTTGCCGCGCACCGGCGTATCGCCGGCATTGAGCGCACCGCCGGAACCGGTCGCCCAGCGCCGCTCGACCACGATGCGCTGCGCCGGCGAATAGGGACCGCGATAGCCGTCCGCTTCGATGCTTTGCAGGCGCGCGTAGTAGACATCCGCAGGCGGCAGCGGGAACGATGCATGCGTCTCGCTGGTGTCGGCGTGCAGCAGGACGGTTTCAAAACCGGCGCTGGCCGAGACGTCGAAGACAAACCGCTGACCGGCTTCACCGGACCATGAGAAGTTCATCACGTCCTGTCCCTGGCTGGCCGCAGGCGCTTGTTGCGGCGGCAGCACCAGGCATTGCTTGACGTCGCTCCATGGGCCCTGGTCAGGCTGGCCGCTGCTGATGTCGATGGTGGCGATGCGCCAGAAGAATTGCGCGTGCGCCAGATGGTCTTGCGCGTAGGTGTAGGACGTGGCGCTGATGTCGGTCTTGTCCAGCAGCAGCTGCGTAAATGCGGCGTCGGTTGCAATTTGCAAACGATAGCGCGCGTTGGCGCCGGCTTCGGCCCATTTGAAATGGATGGTCGGCGGCTGGCCGTCAGCCACGCCGCGCAGCTTGGCGCCGGGTTCTTGCTGGAACGGCGCAAACGGTCGCGCCTTCAGTCGGAACCTGCCGATGGTTTCCTTGCCTTCCAGACCGCTGCGGTCGATCGCGGCGGCGCGCACGTAGTAGTCGCCGTCGGGCAGTTCGGCGACGCGGGCCTGGGTGCCGTCATTGGCGTTGGCGTCGACGCGCACGTCGGCCACCTGTTGCAAGCCGCCGGCATCGGTCGCGACGCTGACGCGGAATGCCGCGGCGTCCGCCTGGCGCAGGCCGAAGCGCACCGGCAGGCGTTCCTGCAGGGCGGTGGCGGCCAGCACCGGCGCGGCCGGCAGCGGTACCGGTGCGGATACTTTACCGCCGTCGACGGCGATGGCGCCGAAACTGGCGTGCACCTGGCGTGCTTGCGAGGTCGTCTTTAACGCGTTCCGTTGGTCTTCCGCGGCGACCTTGACGGTACCTTCGAGCACTTCGTTATAGCTGTGTGCGCCGTCGAAGTTGACGCGGAAACGGGTGCCGCGTACACCGGCGATGGCCAGCGGGGTTTGTACCTCGTACTGGCTCTTCGCCGCCGAGAACGGCGTCACCTGCGAGGTGATGCGGCCTTTCCTGAGTGTCAGCGCGGTGCGCGGACGCTCGGTGTATTCCTGGATTTGCAGGGTGCTCAGTTGCAGGCTGCTGGCCGGCGGCAGCGCAAAGGTGGTGCGGTCCTGCAGTTGCAACGTGATGAAGCCGTCGTCGGAGGTGACGATCAGCGCGCCTTCGCCCAGGCGCGCACCGGCTTTGCTGGCGACCACGTCGCCGTCCTTGCTGATGATGCTGACCTCGCCCTGTGACGCGACAATGGTCGCGAAGGCGTTGCGGTCCGGCAACAGGCGTGCCGGGATGGCGATCGCGGTGCCGACGGGGATGGTGCGGTCGTTGGCGATACCGTTGAGCTTGCCGATCACCGTCCAGTTATTGGCGTTGCCGGTGAAGCGCTGGGCGATGGAGGACAGGGTTTCATTGCGCGAGATGCCGTAGACGATGCCGTCGCGCTGTTTGCTGATTTTGCCGATTTGTCCCGGCGCGCCTGTACGTGCGGTCTGGGCCGATGCCGGAAGGATCGACAACAACAGCGTCCCGATCAGCACCGCGTTGCTGCTCATTGTTTTATTCATTGGAAAGCGCCACCACGTTGTTGCGGTTCATGTACTTGCCTTGGCTGTCACGCCGGATCCTCACCTGCCCGCTATCCCTGGCGCCTGAGACTGTTGCCTCTGCTCGCAAGCTTGTCGACCGAGTCCGGCAAGGCTGCAAAGTGAGCGATTCTACTATGTCGGCCCTCCCGGTTTCTGACGCATCCTGACCGGTGGATCGGCATCGTCCTACAGCGGAATCGATGCTTCGCTTACTGTCGCCGGGGTCGGTAAAAGCGATGATGATCGCTCGCCCCGGAGATGAACCCCCTGTGAACCCCATGCGCATCGCCACGTTCAATATCAACGGCATCAACGCGCGCCTGCCGGCGTTGCTCGACTGGCTCCAGACCACGGAGCCGGACGTGGTTTGCCTGCAGGAACTCAAGGCGCCGCAAGAGAAATTTCCCGCTGCAGCGCTTGCGCAGGTCGGCTACGGCGCCGTTTGGCACGGCCAGAAAAGCTGGAACGGCGTCGCCATCCTGGCGCGCGGGTCAGAGCCGGTGGAAACGCACAGAGGGCTGCCCGGAGAGGACAGCGACAGCCAGAGCCGCTATATCGAAGCGGCGATCGACGGCGTGCTGGTCGGTTGCCTTTATTTACCCAACGGCAATCCGGCGCCGGGGCCGAAATTCGACTACAAGCTGCGCTGGTTCGAACAACTGACCCGGCATGCCGCGCAGCTGTTCGCGTTGGAGTTGCCGGTAGTGCTGGCGGGAGACTACAACGTCATGCCGACCGAGCGCGACGTCTACGCGCCCGAGCGCTGGCTGGACGACGCCCTGTTCCGCCCGGAAGTGCGCGCCGCGTATGCCCGCTTGCTGGAACAGGGCTGGTGTGACGCGCTGCGGGAAATGCATCCGGACGAGAGGATCTATACCTTCTGGGATTACTGGCGCAATGCCTTCGGCCGGAACGCCGGCTTGCGCATCGACCATCTGTTGCTCAACCGCCCTGCAGCACGCGAACTGCGGGCGGCTGAGGTGGATCGCGAGATGCGCGCCCGGGAAAAGCCGAGCGATCATGCGCCGGTGTGGGTGGAGCTGGAACGCTAACTGCGGCGTGCGCCGCCCGCTGCTGCAGTCCGGGCTTATTTCGCCTGCGGGGTCACCGGCGCGCGCTGTGTCTTGATGCGTTTGCCGGACGCCGCATCGAAGCCTGCGCTGTTCTTGAAGATGTTGGGTTTGCGATAGATCGCCAGGATGATGCAGCCTTCGGCGCTGTGCGTCTCGTGCAGCGAGTCCTTCTTGCGCCAGACATAATCGCCGGCGCGGGCAATGCCGTCATGGTCCGAGAACGACCCCGCCAGCACATAGCTCTGCTCCAGCTCCGCGTGCTTGTGCATCGGCAAGGTGGTGCCCGGCTGCCAGCGCAGCAGGCACGTCATTTCGCCGGCTTCCTTGTCCTCGTACAGCACCTTGATGTCGACACCGTCGAACTGGGACGGCTTCCAGTCCATTTCCTGCGGGCGGACGTAGGTCGAACCGCCCGGCGTCGGCAATGGCCGGCCGCTCAACCGTTCTTCAAACGACTTGTCGAGTTTCTCGTTCATGTTTGTTCCCTCCGGTGGGTGGCGTCTCCGCCTTGGCAGGCAGGAGACGCAAGATTGCGGTCGCTGCCGGGATGCTACTCGTTCGGTTTCATCAGCGCCACGCTGACGACGGCGACGATGCCGAGGCAAGTCAGGTAAGTCGCCAGCATCAGCGGATTGCCATGGTTGACCTTGAGCAGCCAGGTGGCCACCAGCGGCGCCAGCCCGCCGCCGATGGCGCCGGAAACCTGCACCGCCAGCGAGATGCCGCTGTAACGCACATGCGGCGGGAACTGCACCGAGAATAGATTGCCTTCCGGACCGTACAGCAACGAGTAGATCACGCCGATGGCGATCACCATCGCCAGGTAGATGTAGGCCTCGGTGCCGGAGGCCAGCAGTTTGAAGAACACGAAGCCGAACAGGCAGATGCCGATGGCGCCGAGCGCAAAGATCCTGCGATGGCCGAACCTGTCGCCGAGTATCCCGGTCATCGGCATGAAGAACAGCGCGACCAGGGCGCCGACGATGATGGCGTTGAGCATCAGGCCCTTGCCCAGGCCGAGCTGCAGGGTGCCGTAGGACAGCGCGAAGGTGGCCACGGTGTAGAACCAGGTGACTTCCGCCAGGCGCGCGCCGCAGACCTTGAGCAGGCTCTTCCAGTGATGCTTGAGGACGTAGACGACCGGCAGCTTTACTTCCTGGCCGCGCTTCTTCATGTTCTCGAAGTCGGGCGATTCGGCCACCTTGATGCGGATGAACCAGCCGACGATCAGCAAGGCCACGCTGGCGACAAAGGGAATACGCCACGCCCAGCCCAGCATGTCGGCCTCGGGCAGGCGCGCCACTGCGGCCATCGCCAGCGAGGACAGGATCAGCCCCGGCGCCACGCCGGTCTGCGGCAGGCTGCCGAAGAAACCCTTCTTGCCTTTGGGCGCATGCTCGACCGCCATCAGCACCGCGCCGCCCCATTCGCCGCCGACCGCCAGGCCCTGGATGATGCGCATGACCACCAGGATCACCGCGCCCCAATAGCCGATCTGCTCATAGGTTGGAATCAGGCCGATGATGATGGTCGGAATCCCCATCATCAGCAGCGTGACCAGCAGCATCGATTTGCGTCCGATCTTGTCGCCGAAATGGCCGAATACGACGCCGCCCAGCGGGCGCGCGAGGAACCCGACGGTGTACGTGGCGAAGGAAGCCAGCGTACCCGTCAGGGGATCGAAAGCAGGGAAGAACAGCTTGTTGAAAATCAATGCGGCGGCGGTGCCGTAGATGAAGAAGTCATACCATTCGATGGTGGTGCCGAGCATGCTGGCGATGCCGGCGACCACGTGCTGGCGGCCTCCTTTTTTTTCCTGCGGGACGGCGCGCGCGTCCAATCCTGCATTTCCTGCGTTTCCTTGCATGTTGTCTCTCCTCTTTTTTATGCAGGCCCGATTGCCCGGCGACGCGAGCGGCGGGCCGGATTGGAATCCGGATCAGTGCGAAGCGTCGTCCTGGCGGCACCAATAATCGAAGGTGCCCTTGACGATGGCCGGCTTCAGCAGGTAGTCATGCGCCTCGGCGGCGAGATGGTCGGGCAGCGGCGTGGTCGGGCCGAACACGCGCGCGCGGATCTGCATCCGCGCCGCGCGTTCCAGATAGACCGCCAGGTAGGTGGCTTCTTCGACGCAGTCGCCGGTGGTCAGCTGGCCGTGGCTGGCCAGGATGATCGAGCGGTGGGGACCCATCGCTTCCGAAATGATCACGCCTTCCTGGTCGGCGATCGGCACCCCCGGCCACTCCGCCAGGAATGCGCAGTCGTTATGGAACGGCGTCATGTCCATCTGCGACACCACCAGCGGCTGCTTTGCCGCCGCCAGCGCCGAGACGTAGGGAGAGTGGGTATGGATGATGCTATGGCAATGCGGGCGCTCCTTGTACACCCACAGGTGGAAGCGCGTCGCGGGATTGGCCATGCCCTCGCCGGACAGGGTATTGAGGTCGCCGTCGACCTCGATGAAATCTTCCGGCGTGGCTTCGTCGAAGCCGAGGCCGAAGCGCAGCGTCCAGTATGCCTCTGTGTCGGTGCGTTCCGAGCGGGCGCTGATCTGGCCCGCCAGGCCGGCTTCCTGTCCGGTCATCGCCAGGATGCGGGCGGCATACGCCAGCGTCTCGCGCAGGGAGCGATTGCTCTTGCCGAGGTGCTGCTGCATTTCCTGCGTGGCGCGCCGGTCGAAATACTCCTTGCTTCGCAGTTCCATCACGTCTCTCCTCATTTGATTTGGAATGGGAGGAAGTATTGGCGACGGATTTTATTTAATCCATGACGGCCGATGCATAGCTGCTATGCGTTTTTCACTTGCCGTGTTGCTGCGCGATGTCGAGGATGAAGTCCACCAGGGCCGTCTTCGCGCGTCCTTTCTTGGTGATGGCGACGATGCGTCGTTTCAGTGCCGGGCCGGCCAGCGGCACGCGCACCAGGCCGTAGTCGTGCAACAGTTCGGCGGAGATGCGGTCGGGCAGCACGCAGCATGCAGAAGTCAGCGACACCAGTTTGAGCATGGCGTCGACGGTCTCGACCTCGGCGGAAATCTTCGGCGTAAAACCATGCCGGTCGAGCATGCGCCGCAACGCGTAATGGGGCGGAAAGGCCACCAGTGCAATCTCTTGCGCCGCCAGCTCGACCGATGGCTGTTGCGCCAGCGGCGAGCCGGCTTGCACCACCAGCACCATGGTCTCTTCGAACAGCGGCGTGATCTCCACCGCATCGGTGGCGACCGCCGTGTCGTAGACAAAGCCGATCTCGGCCTTGCCCGCCTCGACCAGGTCGACCACCTCCGGCGAACTCCTGCCGACCATGGAAATATTCACCGCCGGCCGCTGGCTCATGAAGCTGGCCACCACGTTGCCCATGAAGTAATAGCTCAGCGTGTGGATGGTCGCGACCTTGATGCTGCCGGTGGTCCGTCCTTGTTCGTTGCGCAGCTGCTTGATGACGTCGTCGATGGCCTCATAGGCAGGACGGGCGGCGTCGCGCAAGCGCATGCCCGCTTCGGTCAGCTTGATGCCGCGGCCGTTGCGGTCGAACAGCTGGTTGCCGACTTCGATCTCCAGGCCGGCCAGGGTGCGGCTCAGGCTGGACTGGCTCATCCCCAGCAGATTGGCTGCTTCCGACAGCGTCGGGCAACGGCAGATTTCAAGGAAGAGGCGCAGTTGGTGGTCGGCGTGTTTCATGGGCTATCTGTGATGGCTAATGTGACTGACTTGGCTGATTTCAGACGACGCTGATGGAGCTGCGATTTTGCGACAAGTCGGACGTCTTCGATACCAAATTCTGGAATTCCGCCATTGGCCGATGATGATCGTGAGAAACAGGCAATGAAATCAACACCTTGCCGCGGCCGAGGTGCATTTCCCGGATTGGCCTGATACTTGCTGATGTTTCGCAGGCCAGGGCCGGATTGCCGGTTTTCGAACTGACTCTCCGTACCGACGCCATTTCTATAAATACAACATCAGGAGACAACATGAATCGCTTCGCATGTTCTGTAACGCCGCGTCCGCAAAATCTCGTCACAACCTTCTTCCACATCCTCAAACCGAAACGCTCCGCTCTCGCCTGGGTCGTCTGCTGTCTGGTATCGGGCGCGGCGCTGGCGCAGGGCAAGCCTGTGGTGCAGTTCATCGCCACCGGCGGCACCATCGCCATGAAAATCGATCCCGTGACCAAGGGTGTGGTGCCGGCGATTTCGGGCGACGATCTGATGAAGACCGTGCCGGATGCCGGCAAATTCGCCACGATCGAAGTCAACAATTTCTCCAACATGTCGGCCAACTACGTCGAGCCGAAATGGTGGTCGCGTCTGACCAAGGCGGTCGACGATGCGCTGGCCCGGCCGGAAGTGGCGGGCGTGGTCGTCTCGCAAGGCACAGACACGATGGAAGAGACGGCCTACTGGCTTGACCTGACCGTGAAGTCCGACAAGCCCGTGGTGCTGATCGGTGCGCAACGCAACGCCTCGGAATCCGACTTCGACGGACCGCGCAACCTGCTCAACGCCATCCGCATCGCCACCACGGCAGACGCCAAAGGCAAGGGCGTGATGGTGGCGATGAACAACCAGATCAATGCCGCCCGCAGCGTGACCAAGACGCACACCGGCGCAGTGGAAACCTTCAAGTCGGGCGACTTCGGTTTCCTCGGTGAAGTGTGGGATGACAAGGTGGTGTTTTCACGCACTGCATTGCGTCGCCAGCACATCGATATCGGTCCCGGTGAAATGCCGCGCGTGGAAATCCTCTCGATGTTCGGCGGCGCCGACGGCTCGCTGCTGCGCTATGCAGTCGACCAGGGCGCCAAGGGCATCGTGGTGCAGGCGGTGGGGATGGGGAACATGAACGTCTCCATGTTCGAGGCAGTGAAATACGCGCTGTCCAAGAACGTCCCGGTGGTGATCTCGACCCGCGTCTACAACGGCCGCACCATGCCGGTGTATGGCTTCCCGGGCGGCGGCAAGACGACGTTCGATGCCGGCGCCGTGATGGCGGGCGACCTGAGTCCGCAAAAGGCGCGTCTGCTGCTGATGCTGTTGATGCATCAGGGCAAGACCAGCAAGCAGGAGTTGCAGGCGGCTTTTGAGAATTGAAACTGACTGATCGGGAACAAGCCTCGTACGTCATCCGTGAAAATAGGATAGCGTACGAGGCTCGATTACCTGTGCGAGGGAATAAAAATGGATCAAAAGCTGGTCATTGTCGCCACATTGACGGCCAAGCCTGGCCATGGCGCTACGTTGAAAGCCGCGTTGGAAAAGGTGGTGCCGCCAAGCCGGGCCGAAGCCGGATGCCATCGCTATGATTTGCACGCCGACAACGACAACCCCGACTTGTTTGTCATGCTGGAAGAATGGCGCGACGCCGCCGCAGTGAAAGAGCACGAGTCGACGCCGCATTTCCAGGCGCTTGTCGCTGCGGTCGGAGGCATTGCCGAGATCCGGATCAGCAAGCTGACCCGGATTGCCTGAAGCAGAACGAACGCGGATTGATCGGGAGCGAACTGCGCAAGGCTAAGCTTGCAGCTTGCAAGCTGAGCCTTGCAGCGCATTTCGGAAAGCCTCGGTTGTTTCAGTTCAGCGCCGTTCCTGAATCATCTTCCAGCCGTTTCCCGACGGATCGCGGAAGCCCGCGTCAACCGTGCCGTAGCGTTCGATGGGCTCCTGCGTAAATTCCACGCCCTGTGCTTTCATCCTGGCGCAGGTGTCATGGCAATCGCGCACATTGAGCACCAGCGGCGGCATCGCGCCTTTCGCCACCATCGCTTTCAATGTCTGCGCAGTCGCGGCATCGTGCATCGGCGGGCCGGGCGTGAACAGGCCCAGCTGGAAATCCGCTTGATCCGGATGCTGCACGGTCAGCCAGCGAAAGTCGCCGTTCTTCACATCGGTGTGAACGCGGAAGCCGAGCTTGTCCACGTAGAACGCCAGCGCTTCATCCTGGTCCCGCACATATAGACCCGCTACTTGTACTCCATCATGCATTGTCGACCTCCTTTGGTTGGGTCTCCTTTATACCGTCGCCAGACTGGCGCCGCTTCTCCAAAACTGAGGTCTTGAGATCGGGACGATGGGCGGCGCTGACGATGCAGGCAGGAACGCTGCTCAATCCTTGCGCGGCGCTCCGCGCCTGCATGCGTACCGTGCTGGGCTTTTCCCCGGCGATTTCGCGGAAAATGCGCCCGAACGTGCCGAGGCTGCGCCAACCGGTCCGGAAGGCGATTTCCGTAATCGGCAGTTCGCTGTCGCGCAGCAAGGCGACCGCCCGCTCTATGCGCCGGGTCAGTAAATAGCGATGCGGCGGGGTGCCGAATGCGTCTTTGAATGCGCGTGCGAAGTGTGCTTCGGACACATGGCTCACGCTTGCCAGCCGTTCGACCGGCCAGTCTTCGTGCGAGGCGGCGTCCATGCGGTCCTTGGCGCGAAGCAGGCGGCGTAATAAATCGGGGCTCTGGATGACGGGATCGTTACGCATTTTGTTGTCGGGAATTCTTCTCCATACGCCTATACTTTATCGAGGATGAAACGTTTTCCCGGCTTGAGCGTGGGCGCTGCTCCGGACTATTTCCATGCTTGTCAACGTTTTGTCAGCAAGAAATGTGAGGATGAAGCAGCGCAATCTGCGCCGGCCCGGTGCCGTTTCCCCCCATTTTTCCTCTATCTTACTTAGCTGAGTACCGCATGCCAAGCAGACCCTCCCCTGAACAACGACGCGAGCTGGGCACCTTTCTGAACAGCAGGCGCGCCCGTCTCCAGCCTGACGAATACGGCTTGCCCAAAGGGCCGCGGCGCACGCCGGGATTGCGCCGCGAGGAAGTGGCGGTGCTCGCGGGCGTCAGCGTCAGCTGGTACACCTGGCTGGAGCAAGGCCGGGAAATCCAGCCCTCGGCCGATGCGCTGCGACGCATTGCGAAAGTCCTCAAGCTCGACCAGGTCGAGTCCACTCATCTGTTCGCTCTTTCTTCGCGTGAAGCGCCCGCCGCTACCACCGGTGGCCGCGTCAGCGATGGGCTGGAAATGCTGGTGCGGGCGATCCACGTGCCGGCGTACGTGCGCAATACCCGTTTGGATATCCTCGCCTGGAACGATCCGATCGCCGACTTGTTCGTCGACTACGGCCTGCTGCAGCCCCACGAGCGCAATACGCTGCGCCTGTTGTTTCTTTATCCGCCGTATCGCACGCAGATCCTCGACTGGGAGCAGATGACGCGCGGCATGATCTCGGCATTTCGCGCCGCCCGCGCCCAGGCGCAGGACAAGGCGCCATTCGACAGCCTGATCGCGGAACTCAACGAACTGAGCCCGGAGTTCCGCGCATGGTGGCAGGACACCGAGGTAAAGGGATTTGACGAAGGCGCAAAAAAGATGCGGCTGCCTTCGGGGGAGATCACGGCGTTTACCTATGTCGCGCTGACGCCGGCCGGCCGGCCGGACCTGTCGCTGGTTACCTATATTCCCACTCCGATCGGGAATGGCGGGAGCGCCAATGATTGCCGCATCTGCCAGTGACTGCGACTCATAGGATAACAACACGCCTTCTTGTGATTGTCGCGATTGCCTAAAGTGACGTCAGAGCAGTTCTTGAACACTGCTCCTTCATCTCACGGAGGCAACCCATGTCGCAACTCAACACCAATCCTGCTGCCAACGCAGTTTCCCGCAATCCGACCACCGGCGAGTTGATCGCCGCCTATACGTTCCAGACCCCCGCCGAGGTGGAACGCCTGCTGGACGACAACGCCGCCGCCTATCGCATGTGGCGCGCCACGCCGATGGCCGAGCGCGTCGCGACCTATCGCCGCCTTGCCGAAGCGCTGCGACACAACGCCGAAGACCTGGCCGCCCTCATCACGGCCGAAATGGGCAAGACCATTGCTGCCGCCCGCGCCGAAGTCGCAAAATGCGCCGCCACCATCGACTGGATTGCCGAACACGGTCCCGCCATCCTGGCGGACGAGCCGGTCGCCGTGGACGGCAACGACCAGGTGCATGTGTCGTACCTGCCGATCGGCAGCATCCTGGCCGTCATGCCATGGAATTTTCCGCTGTGGCAGGTGGTGCGCGCCTCGGGTCCGGTCATGTTGTCGGGCAACGGCTTCATCCTCAAGCATGCGCCCAATGTGATGGGCTCGGCCTATGCCCTGCAGCGCATGTATGAAATCGCCGGCTTCCCCGCAGGCCTGTTCGCCAACCTGAATGCCGACAACGACACCGTGGCGCATGTGATCGACGACCCGCGCGTTGCCGCCGTCACGCTCACCGGAAGCATGCGCGCCGGCGCCGCGGTCGCAGCGCTGGCCGGCAAGGCGCTCAAGAAGAGCCTGCTGGAACTCGGCGGCGCCGATGCCTTCATCGTACTGGCCGACGCCAACATCGACCTTGCCGTACAGGCAGCAATCGAGGCGCGCTTCCAGAACGCCGGACAAGTCTGCCTTGCGGCCAAGCGCTTCATTCTGGAGCGATCCGTCGCCGAAGAATTCACGCGCAAATTCGTCGCCGCCGCCGGTCGGCTGAAGGCTGGCGATCCGCTCGACCCGTCGACCACGATGGGGCCGATGGCGCGCAACGACTTGCGCGACGAACTGCACAACCAGGTCGAACGCTCGATTGCCGCCGGCGCGACGCTGCTGCTGGGCGGTCGCAAGATGGAAGGCCCCGGCAACTTCTATGCGCCGACGGTATTGGCCGATGTCGCCCCCGGCATGGCGGTGTTTGACGAAGAGACGTTCGGCCCGGTCGCCGCCATCACGGTCGCGGAAGACGCCGAGCACGCCATCGAACTGGCCAACACCAGCGACTACGGCCTGGGCGGCAGCCTGTGGACCGACGACGTGGCTCGCGCCCAGCGCATCGCCCGTCGCCTGGAAACCGGCGGTGTCTTCATCAACGGTTTTTCCGCATCGAATCCGCGTATTCCGGTCGGCGGCGTCAAGAAGAGCGGCTATGGCCGCGAGTTGTCGCACTTCGGGTTGCGCGAATTCACCAATGCCCAGGCGGTCTGGGCCAAGACCGTCGGCTGAGCCAGATCAGGTCCATTTCTTTCAGTTGTTAACGTCGCAACGCTACGCTTCCACATCGTTTCTTCATTTATTCAGGAGTATGAAAATGAGTACTATCGCCCGTATCGCTTCCGCCTTCGCTCTCGCTTTGACGGCGGCCCTCACCAATCCCGCCATGGCCGAGCCGGTCAAGAACATCGTCCTGGTCCATGGATTTTTTGCCGACGGCTCGGGCTGGCAAGGCGTGGCAAAGATCCTCACGCGCGATGGCTATAACGTCGCCGTGGTGCAGGAGCCGGAAACCTCGTTCGCTGAAGACGTGAACGTCACCACGCGGGCCATCAATGCCTTCGACGGCAAAACCATCCTGGTCGGCCATAGTTATGGCGGCATGGTGATCACTGAGGCCGGCGTCAACCCCAAGGTCGCAGGCCTGGTCTACATCTCCGCCTTCCAGCCTGACGCAGGTGAGAGCCTGTTGAACCTGGTCAAGAAGACTCCGCCGGCGAGCGAATCCATCAAGGCCACCGCCGACGGCTATCTGTATGTGGATCCGGCACGATTCCACGCTGATTTCGCCGCCGACCTGCCGGCTGCCGACGCCAGGTTCATGGCCATGTCGCAAGTGATGCCGACCGTGCAGACGGCCGGCGCCCCGGTCACGCAAGCGGCATGGAAAAGCAGGCCGAGCTGGGCCGTGATCACGACAGCTGACCGCACTGTCAATCCTGAGCTGCAACGTTTCATGGCGGCGCGCGCCGGCAGCAAGGTGGTCGAGATCGACGGCAGCCACGCGGCCTTCATCGCGCATCCTGAAGCGGTGGCGCAAGTCATCGAGCAGGCTGCAGCCATTGCCGACAAGCAGGCCGGGCGTTCATTTTAAGAAGTGTGGATGAATTCCCTGCCGCTGCTACAGCGCTTGCCATAGCGATGTAGCAGCGGCCTCCGGATCCGCTTTATTTCTTCTTGATCGTCGACAGCTGTTCTTTTGGTATTGCTGCGTAGTCCGCCGGATTCGGCGAGTTTGTGACCTTGGCGATGGCTGCCTGCGTTTCGGGGCTCATCGGCCAGTTCAGGTTCTGGCCATGGGGCAGCGCCGGCGACTGGAACCACTTCGCGTAAATCTTGTTGATGTCGCCGGACTTGAAGATCGTGCTGATGCTTGTGTCGACGACTTGCTTGAATGCAGGATCGTTCTTGCGATAAATCAAGCCGAACGGTTCGACGGACAGCGCTTCGTTGCCGACCACCAGTTCGTTGCTGATCTTGCTCCCGCCCGCCAGGGACGCCAGTACGATATCGTCGTTGATGAATGCCGCGGCCCGGCCGGTTTCCACCAGCAACATTCCCTCTGCCGTATCGCGCGAGGCGATGATGTCGATGCCCAGTTTCTGCTCGTCATTCAGGGTGCTGACCATCTTGATGTGCGTGGTTCCGCTATTGATGGCCAACCTCTTTCCTCGCAGATCCGCCAGCGTCTTGATGTTGCTGCTGCGCTTGCTCAGAATGCGGGAGCCGCTCACATAGTAGGTCGGCGAAAATTCCACGATGTTCTGGCGCTCTGCGGTATTGGTGGTGTTGCCGCATTCGATGTCGACGGTGCCATTCTGGATCAGGGGAATCCGGCTGGAAGAGGTCACCGGCAGCATCGAGATAGTCAGCTGCGACATGCCCAGCTTGCGCTGGATATTCTTGGCAATGGCAAGGCACAGGTCTACCGCGTAGCCTTCATAACTTTGCTTGTCGTTCAGGTAAGAAAATGGTTTCGTCGAATCACGGACGCCGAGCACCAGGACGCCTTTTTCCTTGATCTTCCTGAGGGTCCCGGTCAGTTCTTCGTCCGGGGCGGCGTGGGCAATTTGTACTGCCTGGCTGCTCAGGAGGCAGAGCGCCATGATGGTTTTTTTCATTTTTTTTTCCTTGAGATTTCAATGACGCAATGACGCAATGACTCAGTAACTACTTGGCAAAGATGTAGTCCATGTTGGCGAAGGACTTGAACTCGAGCGCGTTGCCGGACGGATCCAGGAAAAACATCGTGGCCTGCTCGCCGACCTCGCCCTTGAAGCGGATATACGGTTCGATGATGAATTTGATATTGGCAGCCTTCAATTTCTTCGCCAGGGCTTCCCATTCAGGCAATGCCAGGATCGCGCCAAAGTGACGCGACGGCACGTCATGGTCATCCACTGCATTGCTTACGCTGAAGCCGGTTTCTTCCGGCGCCAGATGCGCCACCAGTTGGTGGCCGTAGAAATTGAAATCCACCCATTTGTCCGAACTGCGACCTTCCGGACAGCCCAGCAAATCGCCATAGAAAGCGCGCGCCTCGGCAATGTCTTTCACGGGAAACGCCAAATGGAACAACGATGTCGATGTCATTTTCAATCCTTCTGTTGATGTCTTTGAATGCTGCCCGGCAACGCGCAGCGCGAATGCGGATTCCGCACATGGCCCTGTGACTGGAAAGGGATTGAGGCAGTCTAAATACATAAATTTATAATGTAAAATTCTGTATTTTCGTCTTTCATATTCATATTTTTCATAAGCATGATTCGCTATCTGAAGACATTCATTGCCGCTGCACGGCTCGGTTCGTTTTCGACCGCCGGGGCCCGTCTCGGGTTGACGCAATCGGCCGTGAGCATGCAGATCAAGCGGCTTGAAGATGAATTGAACTGCGAGCTTTTCACGCGGGTCGGAAAGACGGTGGTTGTCAGCGAACACGGCAAGCAGCTGTTCGTCACTGCAGAAGAAATCGTGCGGCTCTTCGAATCCATGAAAGGGCAGACCGAAGTGGCGGCCACGCGAGGCAAGATCGATATCGGCGCGATCTCCACCGTACAGCTCGGACTGCTTCCCGCCGTGCTTGCCGATTTCTGCAAGGCGTTGCCACTGGTCGAAGTGAACGTCGTGCCGGGAACCTCGGTGCAACTCATGTCGCAGATCGACAGTAACGACTTGTCGATGGCGCTCATGATCCGTCCCAACCTGAAAATGACGAAGGGGTTGCAATGGACCACCATGTTGCGCGAAACGTATGTCGTCATCGCGCCCACATCTGCGCGTGAAACATCGATCAAGACTCTGCTGGAGTCGCATCCGTTTTTGCGTTACAGCCGCAGGTCATACGGCGGCCAGCTGGTCGACCGTTATCTGAAACGCACCCGTTTGCAGGTGAACGACACCATGGAGCTGGATGAGCCGATGGTCATCATCGAGATGGTGAGGAAGGGACTGGGCGTCGCCATCATCCCCTATGACCTTGCCGCCGGCGCGGCGATCCGGAAAGTGCGTGTCCTGCCGTTGGAGGGGCACGGGTTCTTCCGGGAGATCGGCGTCTTGCAACGCGTTACGCCGACATCGAGCGTCGTGGTGTCGACGCTGATGGATTGCATTTCGCGAGCGGCCCAGGCAAAGGAAGAAAGCAGCATACAAACCTTGAAGGCAGATATCGACAAAGGCATGCGCTAAGCGTCGCGCCAGGCTTGATGCGGCGGTTATCGGCGGCGCCGGCCGGAAGGGGGCGCCGCCGCCGTGGATATTTCCCCCGCGACCGAATGAATCACACCTGCCAGGACTTTTACCGCCGCTTCCGTCTGCGCGTACGGGAAATCCCCCAGGCCAAGCACCAGGCCGGGCCGACCGTCTCCGGAATGGAACATGGGAGATATGGCGCGTACGCCGACGCCCTTTTTCAATGCCAGGCGAGCTACCGCGATGTCATCGATGCGCGTATCGAGCCAGAGGGAAATATGCGCCCCCTGGTCGCTTGGCTGCAGCCATGCGAGATTGCTTCCGATATGTCGCTGCAGTAACTCCATCATTTGTTGGCGCCGCTCGGCGTACACATTCCGGATACGCCGAATATGGCGTTCAAGGTGGCCTTCTTCCATGAACGTCGCCAGCACATGCTGGTCTGCAGTCGGCGGATGGCGATCCATCAGAATGCGGGCGCCGATGAACGCCTTCTCCAGGCCGGGCGGCACGATCGCATAGCCGATACGCAGCGACGGGAACAGAATCTTGCTGAAGGTCCCGAGATAGATGACCTGCTCCGGCGCCAGGCCTTGCATCGCGGGGAAGGGATGTCCGGCGTAGCGTAATTCGCTGTCGTAGTCGTCCTCCACAATCCAGGCATTCTTTCGCCTGGCCCAGGCAAGCAATGCGTTCCGACGAGCCATGCTCATCGGCATGCCGAGTGGGTACTGGTGGGATGGCGTCACAAAAACCGCCTTGGCGTTGTCGGCCATCCTCATGCCGGCGGCAACATCCATGCCTTCTTCATCGACAGGCACCGGCACCATCTTGTGCCGGTTGTCGATGCTCTCCAGGATGGCCGCCAATCCCCGATAGACCGGGTCTTCGACCCAGGTGCTTTCGCCGTCTTCGAGCAAGACCTGGCTGCACAGGTAAAGCCCCTGCTGCGTGCCCGACGTAATGATGACCTGTTCAGGACTGCAATGAACCGAGCGCGACCGCCGTACGTATTCGGCAATCGCCGTGCGCAAGACAAGGGCGCCTTGCGGATCGTCGTAGCTTGCCGGGGCGCCGGCGCCCTTGGCGCGTACCTTGTTGCCCAGGCGGCGCCAGACATCCTCGGGCGCGGCCATCCCCACCGGCACGGAAACGGCAAATGGCAGCGCTGGAAGGGGCGTCAGGGTATTGGCGACATCCACGAACTTCTTCGCGCGGTCGCTTAGCGTGATCGTCGCTTTTGTTGCCGGTCCCTTGCTTCGCCGCTCTGTTGCGGGAATCTCCGGCAATGAACTTGCCACTCGGGTGCCATCGCCGAGGTTGGCTTCCAGCACCCCTTCGGCCAAGAGCTGGCTAAAGGCCTCCACCACCGTGCCGCGCGCCACCCCCAGAGCTTGGGCGAGCAAACGAGACGACGGTAATAGTTCCCCCGGCTTGAGCGCCCCGCGCTGGACCGCATCTCGCAGCAATTTTGTCAATTGCCGCCCAAGGCCGCCTTGTGTCCGGTCAAGAGAACCGAGCGCAGCAATTTCGACGATTTTAGGACGACGCGCCATCTTCTCTGCACCAGTGGGGGTTCTTATCGTTAGGCATACCTTAATTCACATCGGCGCCAAAAGATGCCGGACCCGGCAATTTTTTGAGGGGAGTCGGCTTATTGCAGATGCCTCGTGAAGAACCGGGTGACCTCGTTGAACATTTCCCTGGTCTCCGGAGATCCTGGAACGAGGAATTGCGCATGCGACTGCGCTTCGAAGACCAGCAGCTCAGCTTCGACACCGGCTTGACGCAGTTTTCGGTGGGTCAGGGCGCTGAGGCTGAGAAACAGGTCGCGTGTCCCGGTGGCGACGATGGCAGGGGGGAAACCGCTGAAGTCGCCGCGCAGCGGAGAGATGAACGGATCTTCCCGGTCGGCGCCGCCGACATACGCTCGCGCCGATTCGTAGAGGTAGCCGCGACTGCTGACCAGGGCGCCATCGACCCACTCGTTTGTCTGCATCGAGTCGCCACCGCCTTCTTCCGTGAGGTCCGCCCAAGGAGTGTTGGGTGCGATGGCTGCCGGCAGGGGGACGCCTTCCTGTTTGGCCTTCAGGATGAGGGCCAGGGCAAGGGCGCCGCCGGCCGAGGTCCCGTAGACAGCAATTTTCTTATTGCCGTACTGTGCGACGAGCGCCTTGTAAACGGCAAAGGTGTCATCCACCGCTGCCGGGTAGGGATGGTCCGGCGGCATGCGGTAGTCGACCGAAATCACCTTGAAGCCCCCATAAGCCGCCACCAGCACCCCTTCGAAGGTCCCTGCTTCACCCGCGTTGTAGACATAGCCGCCGCCGTGAATCTGCAGCACGATACGGTCGCGGTTGGCGTCGGAGAGCGTGTCGGGAGTGAGCTCGAATACCTTCACGTCGTTCAGGATCCCGGCTTCCTGTTTGACGCCCAGGTCACGCCGCAGTTGCGGCATGGCTGCATTGCGCTTTGCGTCAACCTCGGCCACAACGGATTTCCACGCTTGCGCATTGTTTGCGTGACGGCCAGTCCACAGCGGCACCGGATAGGGAGCGGCGATTGCCGCTTGCAACGCTTTGCTGACATTGGTTGGAACAGGCAAGGTCCTGGCCGGCACGTGGCGTTCGCCAGCTTTGGCGTTGGCTGCATTCTGGCTGGCTTCAAGCTGAGGATAGTCGGCCGATTCGCCCTGAGCATGGCTGATGCGCTGGGTCGCTACCGCCAGGAGCAGCGCGACGCTGCTTTGAGCAAGCGTCGCACCCTGCCCGCGTCTTCTTCCTCTTCTTGCCACCGGCTTGTATTTTGTGTGCATTTTTTTGCCTCCTGGATGTGTCGGTAGCGTCTCCCGTGAGGGGCTTTTTAAGGCCACCGCGAGTAAATGTGCCGGCGCCTCAATGCGTCAGCGCATCAGCGCATCAGCGCCGGCTGAAGGCATCGAGAAAGTCAGTCGATCTCACCCGGCCGGCGATTGCTTCCTTGATGCGTTTGACCGGGCCCGCCACATCACGGACGGGGCCGAGCGCACCGCCTCCGCACATCACACCGCAGGCGTCACGGTTGACGAAGACAGTAGCCGAGCCGGACTCAGCCAGTTCCAGGCCGGCGCCAATGTTCGGCATGCCTGCGACCTGCAAGGCGACATCAAGCTGATTGCTCCAGAACCATGGGACCGGATCAAACACGACTTCCTGACCCAGAACATTACGTGCGACCACATCCGCCTGGTCTTCGGCATTGCGCCAATTCTCGAGCCTGAGATTGCGATTGAAGAGTTCGCTATGGAAGCTGCAGGCATCCCCGCAGGCAAAGATGGCAGGGTCGTCCGTCTGGAGGCGGGCGTTCGTGACGATGCCGTTGTCGACCAGGAGGCCGGCATTTTCCGCCAGTTCTGCATTCGCACGGGCGCCGATACCGTAGACCACGACGTCACAACGGAGGCGTTCTCCCGAAGAGAGGACTACCGCATGAGCCAGGTCATGCCCTTCAATGGCGGTGACGCACATGCCGAAGCGGAAGTTCACTCCACGTTGCCGGTGTCGTTCAATCAGCATTTTTGCGATGGGCAGGGGAAGACTGCGTCCCATCGCCGCTTGAGCGGGTTCAACCACCGTAACGTGGCCGCCGCGTTCTCTCGCCGCGGCGGCGACCTCCAGCCCGATAACGCCGGCGCCTATCACCACCAGATGCTTCCCCTCGATAGACGCGGCGATCTCCCTGGCGTGGCCAGGCGTGCGAAGAGGCCAGACATTGCGAAGGTCGGCGCCTGGGCATTTGAATGCGTTGTTGCTCGAACCGGTAGCCAGGATGAGCCGGTGATAGTGCCGACATTCTCCCGTCTCCAGGGTGACGGACGCATCCGCCCGATTGATTCTCTCTACCTTTGTATTCAGGACGAGCTCAACCTTGTTCTGTTCGTACCATGCGGCGGGATAGAGGGAACAGGCATCAAACGCTCGTTTCCCGAGTAGCACGGCCTTCGATAACGGCGGCCGATCGTAGGGAAGATGGCTTTCGTTTCCGACGAGGACGATGCCGCCGGTCCAGCCGTGCTTGCGGAGGGCAGCAGCTGCACGTGCACCGCTGTGGCCGGCTCCGGCGATGATCATGGGTTGATTGTGCATGGCTGGGATCTGGAAACGGCGCCTAGGAGGACTTCTCTTTCTCTTCTGCCGCGCGAAGCATGGCATGGCCGATCGTCGTTTCGCCGCGTGCCGTCAAGGCTTCGCCGGCGCTGCGGATGTCCCGGACTTCCTTGTTCTGGCTCAACTTGAACTTGCCCGCCAGGCTGGTCAGTTCGATTTCGAACCCAACGATTGCCTTGAGCATCATGTCGATATAGTCGGCCGGACTGTCGGTCATCTTCCAGGGTTTCTCCATCTGCCCTTCATGCGTGCGGGTCAGGCGTGCGACGACTCCGCGGACATAACGCTCGTCGTCATGGATGGCGATGCGGCCGCGGGCATGCACAACCATGTAGTTCCATGAAGGCACCTGCTTGTGGAATTCATGTTTGCTGGGATACCAGCTGGGAGAAATATAGCTATCCCCCGCGCTGAACACGACGAGCACTTCATCGCCATTCTTCACGTCCTGCCAGACGGGATTGTTGCGCGCGACGTGCGCGGTCAGCTTGCCATGGTCGCCGCCGGCCTGGATTTCGAACGGAATGTGGTTCGCGTCGAGGCCGCTTGCGCCGTTGGTGATCAGCACACCGAACGGATTCTTCTCGATGAACTCCTTCAATACTTCCGGACGGGCTTCGCTGAAATGCGGGGGGATGTACATGTTTGCTCCTCAGTTTCTATCGTGGGACATTGCCCGGTGGCCATTAAACGGGAACCATCTCAAAGTCGGCCTTCCTGACGCCACACTCCGGGCAGCACCAGGATTCCGGCACGTCGGCCCAGCGCGTCCCCGGTTCGAGACCATCGCCGGGCCATCCTGCCTCTTCGTCATACACGAGGCCGCAAATGCGGCATAGCCATGTCTTGAACCCGGGATGCTGGGCGGTGGCGTCGGTGATGTCGATGGCTTGGCTTAGCGATGAGGTCGTCATGCGGTTTCCTGGTCAATTGCTCTGGTGATGACTGTAGTGATTATTTGGCCTATCGTACAGAGCCAATTTGAGCAATTATTGTTGGACCAGTATTCGCCTCGCGTGCGCTTCATTCAAGCGCACGCGAGCCGGCTGCATGGATGTCGGCGGCGACGGGATTCACAGGCTGGCATTGGCGGCAGGTGTCAACATGGTCGTGTTCGAGATAGCGGGCCGGGCAGAGAAGAGGCCGATGGACAACGCTCTTGTCGGTGCATGAAGAAGCGTGATTCTCAAGAGAGCAGAAATAAAAACGCCAACATGGCCCTTTTGTGAATGGACCATGTTGGCGTTCAGGACAACCATGAAATCAGGCGCTGGTGAAATGTGTCTGTTGCACTATGGGATATCACGTTGGCTTGTCGGGGTGCTGCGGATATTTTTGAAGTCGATAGTAGTCAATGACGCCCCCTAGCGTACAAATCATGAGCTGCGACCAACTAGCATCTAGCCTTTCAGCATCGGATGCATGGGTCACTTTGTTTTTAATTCGCTACAGGGTGATGTTACGTCCAATTTCCATTTCGTGGGAAATCAGGCTACGACCAAACGTGATTTTGGGTTAAATCAGTGAAAGTGTTACGAGGGCCGAAGATTGTCCCTGATAGGCTCATTCCCATCAACATCTCGACGGCTGAAATCTGAAGTCAACCTACCTTTTGAAGGTCCTCGATTAATTCGTCCTTAGTCGCGCTATCCAAAACATTGCGCTGGAGCTCCAGGGTTTTCAGCAGGTGACCGTAGGTCAATTCAATCCCATCTAAGAGCGTGTACCAGTTCAGCACGTAGCGCTTCATTCGCTTGTCCTCAGCAACCAAGCCAAGCTCACCACGATGCAGCTGGTTGTCTAGGCGGCTCTGAATTTCAGTGTCGGCATCGGAGATTTTTCTGCCCACCAGCACCAATTCGAAATGCAGTCGCTCGCTAGCAAAGGCCGGGTGCTTCTTGATGATGTTGGCATAATCCTCTAGCTGACGAAGGTGCTTCACGTTCAAGGCGATGCCCGGTCGCTTTATTTCAATGATGATACAGCGGAAGAATTGCTGATTCCGAGAATCCAATGCGGGTAATTGACGGAATAGGAAGAGGTCTGTTTGCCGCTGAACGCCGGGAATGTCAGCTTCGTCCTCGACATCTTCCTCATCTATTTTGCTGGTGTTTTTGACCTGAGCACGAAGATTCCGAGCGACGGATGAGAACGTGTCCTCTTCGGCGCCAATAGTCTCGTACTGATTGCCGAACAGCCAGGTGTTGTTCTCGATGATTTGCTGCAGGTCCGGAGTTTCCAAGACCTCGCGGTAGTGGTCGTTCATGAGCAGACGCAGCTGGTCGACCGCAAGCTGGCGACGCCGCAGCTCGATGGTGCTGATGATGTGTTCGAGTCGAGTGTGTTGCAACTGCTGAGCCAATGTCTTCAAGTTTTTATCATCGAGTTCTAGCACCTCTTTGATGATTTCAAATAGCGCGTCATTCTCATTCGACACCGATAAACGGTCAAAGAGGCGAACCATCACCTTCTTTTGTTTCTTGTTCAGAGACCCCATCAGGGTTGGGTCCGACATATAGACTGCTCTGACCAGATTTCGTGCGTTTGTTTCCCGCCACGCCACATAGGGTGCCGGCATCCCCGGATATACAGGGAAGACACCCGTGTCTTCGTATTTTTGGATTTCTTCCTCTACGTATAGGCGTAGGAAGTCATCATGAATTGCATCCACAATTTCGCGGAGCGGATTTTCCAACTCTTTCCAAGGCTCGGAGTCCGCCGACACGGAATTCGGCGACAGGAGGTCTTTGCCTGATTCTCTGAAGTTGTCAGCCCATGGAGATTGAACATACACGCTGACGTAGAAGTTCGATTTGAGATTGAAACTGCTCAGTTGTTTGTGACGAATCGTGCCTTTGGAATCGAGAAGATAGATGTACGACTTCTCGGAAGTCGGTCTGTCATCCCAACGAATGACCTGGATGTCGAACTCTACGCCGCCGGCAGTCGCCTGTTTCTCTGTCAGGTCGTGCTTAGGAACCTTCACTTCCTCGCCGTTGAGCGAGATGTGCCTCTCTTTATGCAGAGCCAAATACCAGCCGAATTCAACTGAGAGTTTTTCTTGGAGAGTCGATACTTTGGGTAAATTCTTGTGGAAGTTGGTCAGCTCTACGTACGTACCTGTTTTATATCCGGCCAACGCGTGATGTTGACTCGCACTTCCGATTAGTTCGCCTTCGAAGTGTTTAATGTTTTTTGCGGAAATTTGAATGACCGCGTCTTTATCGCCTACTTTCGTCCACCACGTTGCTCGCTCGGCCACGATGTGGAAGGCAAGCCGGCCGCGGCCATGAGAACCATGAAGCCCGGCCTCACCTTTCTTATTCGAATCGTTGAATCGTCCGAAGTTGTCCGAGATGTTGTCGATATTGATGCCGTCGCCGTTATCAAGGACAGTCACCACATCTGTTCCGCCGAGCTCCGTATCTGCGATATGAACCGAGACTTGATGAGCACGAGCATCTAATCCGTTCCAGACAAGTTCAAACAACGGTTGCCATAGTTCAGCGCTAACGAAGTGCTTTTTGATGCCGACGTCGCTGATTTCCGCTATTCCAGATAGATTTTTCAGGGGCATGTGTCGAATATTCTTGAATGTGGTCCGCCAAGAGTAGGCGTTCGAAAGCTCCAACTTGCAAGCTTAACATCTCAAGAACTCTTTTTGCGTGGCCTGAGAATGCCAAAGCACCAATTCAGCTCGTGCGTTCCTTCTTGGATGATGGTTGGCGAACGCGCTGCCGCTGCTGCGGCACATAAACCGTCACAACCTCGCGGCTGTAACTGGGCAGTGTCTCTAGCAGGCTAGGGTAGCGACCCATACCGGGTAGACCAAGAGCTGCTTAAAGAGCCAATCAGTCGGTTGTGGAGACGATTCGACGGGAGGCGGCGAAGGGGGGGGCGGGAAGGGCGGGAAAAAGAGGGCTGGAAAACGCGTTTAGGGGGCGAAAGTCGAGGTACGCGTCGGGTATTTTTGAGGAGCCGTGTAGCCCATATCAGTCTAGTTAGCGGCCTTATGTGGCGTGCGTTGCCGACGGATTGAGGTCCGTCGGCTAACTACTCTAAATTATGGTCGGCTAACTAGACTGTTTTGTAGTGACACACACGTGCACCAATGCAATCCCGCTCTCACTCCACCGTCACCGACTTGGCCAGATTCCGCGGCTTGTCCACATCCGTGCCGCGCGCCAGCGCCGTGTGATACGCCAGCAATTGCAACGGCACCACGTGCAGGATCGGCGACAGCAGGCCGTAGTGTTCCGGCAGGCGGATGACGTGGACGCCGTCGCTGGAGGCGATGCTGGAGCCGGCGTCGGCGAAGACATATAGCTGGCCGCCGCGCGCGCGCACTTCCTGCATGTTGGACTTCAGCTTTTCGATCAGCGCGTCATTCGGCGCGACCGTGACCACCGGCATTTCTTCCGTCACCAGCGCCAGCGGGCCATGCTTGAGCTCGCCGGCGGCGTAGGCTTCGGCGTGGATGTAGGTGATTTCCTTGAGCTTCAAGGCGCCTTCGAGGGCGATCGGGTAGTGCAGGCCGCGACCAAGGAAGAGGGCGTTCTCTTTGCGTGCGAAGGCTTCGGCCCAGGCAGCGATGCTCGGCTCCAGCGCCAGCACGCTTTGCAACGCGGCCGGGAGGTGGCGCATGGCTTTGAGATGTTCTGTTTCCTGCGCGTCGCTGAGCAGGCCGCGGGTTTGCGCCAGCGCCAGCGTCAGCAGGAACAACGCCGCCAGTTGCGTGGTGAAGGCCTTGGTCGAGGCGACGCCGACTTCGACGCCGGCGCGCGTGATGTAGGCTAGTTGCGATTCGCGCACCATGGCGCTGGTGGCGACGTTGCAGATGGTCAGCGTGTGCGGCATGCCTTGCGCGCGTGCATGCTTGAGCGCGGCGAGGGTGTCGGCGGTTTCACCGCTCTGGGAAATCGTCACCACCAGGGCATTCGGATTCGGCACGCTGTCGCGGTAGCGGTATTCGCTGGCGATCTCGACGTTGACCGGGATCTTGGCAATCGACTCAAGCCAGTATTTGGCGGTCAGGCCGGAATAATAGCTGGTGCCGCAGGCCAGGATCAGGACGGAATCGACGCTCTTGAACACTTTGTGGGCGCCGTCGCCGAACAGTTCCGGCATGATGCCGCTGACGCCTTCGAGGGTGTCGGCGATGGCGCGCGGCTGTTCGAAGATTTCCTTCTGCATGTAGTGCTGGTAGGGGCCGAGTTCGACCGCGCTGGTGAAGGCCTGCACGGTCTTCACCTCGCGCGTGACGCTTTTGCCGGCGGCGTCGACGATCCAATAGCGTTGCAGTTGCAGGTCGACCACGTCGCCTTCTTCGAGGTAGATGATCTGGTCGGTGGTGCCGGCCAGCGCCATGGCGTCCGAGGCGACGAAGTTCTGTCCCTCGCCGACGCCGACGATCAACGGCGAACCCTGGCGCGCGGCGACCACGCGGTGCGGCTCGTCGACGCAGAACACGGCGATGGCGTAAGCGCCGGTGAGGCGGCGCACGGCCTGCTGCACGGTATCGAACAGGTCGCCGGCGTACATGTGATCAACCAGGTGGGCGATCACTTCGGTGTCGGTCTGGCTTTCGAACACGTAGCCGACGCCCTGTAATTCCTGGCGCAGCTCTTCGTAGTTTTCGATGATGCCATTGTGGACCAGCGCGATGCGCTCGCGCGAGAAATGCGGGTGGGCGTTGTGCGTGGCGGGCGCGCCGTGTGTGGCCCAGCGTGTGTGGGCGATGCCGGTGAAACCGGCCAGGTGCGTTTCGGCGACCTGTTTTTGCAGTTCAGCGACACGTGCGGTGCTGCGCGAGCGCTGCAGCTTGCCGTCCATGTGCACTGCCACGCCGCAGGAATCATAGCCGCGGTATTCGAGGCGCTTGAGGCCTTCGAGCAAGATGGGAGTGACGTCTTTTTGCGCAACCGCGCCGACAATACCGCACATATGCTGCCTTTCAGAATTGGGTGAATGGCGTCATCTTAGGTTAGCAGGATTGAAATAAGATTTCTAATTTCATGCATATTTGTTCTATTATTGCCTTCAATATTGAATGTGAAATAATATTTCAAATAAAAGTGATAAATTTATAAATATGACGATTAATCTCGACGAGTTGGACAGGCGCATCCTGAATGCCTTGCAGGAAGACGCCGCGCAAACCAATTTTCAGCTGGCCGAACACGTGCACGCGTCGCCGCCGACTTGCCTGCGCCGCGTCAAGCGGCTGGTGGAGGCGGGTGTGATTGCGCGCCAGGTGGCAATCCTGGCGCCGGAAAAGCTGGGGCCGGCGCTGACCGCGATCGTCGAGATCACGCTGGATCGGCAGGGCGATGAGCAGCAGTTGGAGTTTGAGGCGTTGGTGGCGGCGGAGCCGGCGGTGCTGCAATGTTACCGCGTGTCGCCGGGGCCTGATTTCGTGCTGATGGTGCAGGTGGCGGACATGCCGGCGTATCACGGGCTGGCGCATCGCCTGTTTGCCACGCATCAGAACGTGCGCAATGTGCGCAGTTACTTTTCAATCCACCGCAGCAAGTTCGAAACCCGGATCGCAGTCTGAACAGGTCCGGAGCGATCCGGGCGGCGTGCGTCTCTGATTACTTCTTGATTTTGACCGGACGCGTCCAGCCCGGCAGCGACAGTTGCTTGGCGCGCGACAGCGTCAGCTGGCCTGCCGGCGCATCCTTGGTCAGCGTGGTGCCGGCGCCGATGGTGGCGCCTTTGCCGACGCGCACCGGGGCGACCAGCTGGCTGTCGCTGCCGATGAAGGCGTCGTCTTCGATGATGGTTTCAAACTTGTTGACGCCGTCGTAGTTGCAGGTGATCACGCCGGCGCCGACATTGACGCCCGAACCGATCACGGCGTCGCCGATGTAGGCCAGATGGTTGGCCTTGCTGCGCGCGGCGATGCGGCTCTTCTTCACTTCCACGAAATTGCCGATGTGCACTTCCTCGCCGAGTTCGGCGCCCGGGCGCAGGCGCGCGTACGGGCCGACCTGGGCGGCTGCGCCGACGACGGCGCCATCGATGTGCGAGAACGGTTTGATCTGTGCGCCCTTGCCGATGCGCGCGTCCTTGACGATGCAGTTGGCGCCGATACTGGCGCCGTCTTCGATCTCGACCTTGCCTTCAAAGAGGCAGTTGACGTCGATGCTGACGTCGCGGCCGCAGGAGAGCGTGCCGCGCACGTCCAGCCGGGCCGGATCGAGCAGGGTGACGCCTTGTTCCAGCAGCGCGTTGGCGACGCGGCGCTGGTAGGCGCGTTCGAGCTCGGCCAGTTGCACCTTGCTGTTGACGCCCAGCGTTTCGTCGATATCGGTCGGGTTGGCCGAGACGACTTCAACGCCGTCGGCAACCGCTGCCGCGATGACGTCGGTAAGGTAGTACTCGCCCTGGGCGTTGTCGTTGGACAGCGCGGCCAGCCAGGTGCGCAGCTTCGCAGTCGGCGCGGCGATGATGCCGGTGTTGATTTCGCGGATGGCGCGTTCGGCTTCACCGGCGTCCTTTTGCTCGACGATGCGGGTGATCTTGCCGTCTTCACGCACGATGCGGCCATAGCCGGTCGGGTCCGCCACGGTGATGGTCAGCACCGCCAGCTTGTCGTTGCCGGCGGCGGCCATCAGGCGTTGCAGCGTGGCCGGGGTGGTCAGCGGCACGTCGCCGTAGAGGATCAGCGTCGTTGCGTTGTCGTCGACGAAAGGCAGCGCTTGCGCGACCGCATGGCCGGTGCCGAGCTGCGGCTCCTGCAGCGCGAATGACAGCGCATTGTCAGCAAAGCTGGACGGCACGGCGTCGCCGCCGTGGCCATAGACCACGCATAATTTCGCCGGCGCCAGTGTCTTGGCGGTGTCGACGACATGGCGCAGCAACGGCTTGCCGGCGAGGGGGTGGAGTACTTTCGGGAGCGCGGATTGCATGCGCTTGCCCATGCCGGCGGCGAGGATGACGACGTTCATAGTAGGCGTGGAAAAATAAGGCGAAAGTGTAGCACGGGGCTGGCGCACAGGACGGTTGGGAATCTTGTCCATATACAAAGTTGAGGGCTAATTCTGCGCTTTCTCGGCGTTTTGACTGCTCAAGTCGGCATTAAGATGGCAACTGGTTAAAGCTGCCCCTTGTCGGGGTGGACGCCGTTCGCCCGCGAAGATGCGAACCCAGGCGATAAAACGGCAGCATCAGATCGACACAGAGACAGTTTTTGAAGGCAGTGCATGAAGATTCTTCTTTTGAATGACGAGTTCTATACCACCGGCGCCAGCATCGCCATGCTGCGTCTGGCCGAACGACTGGTGCAAAACCATGAAGTCTCGGTGATGTCGCGTATCGAGGGTGACGGCGAGATCAAGAAATATTTCGAAGCCTTGGGCGTTCCCATCGTCAAGGATATCCATCCCGACGCCATCGATCTCCTGATTTGCAATACGCTCCTGTCCGGCGCCCATGTCGCCGCAGCGGCGCCTAAAGTGCCGGTGATCTGGTGGGTGCACGAGGCGGAAATCGGACGCGATATGCTATTGCGCTTCCCGCAACTGGCCGACGGCTTCAAGCACGCGGCGCATATCGTGATGCAGACCGAATTCCAGCGGATCGTATATGGCAGCTTCCTGTTCGACAGTCCTGCCAAGGTGCACGTGCTGCCGTTCTGGAACGACGCCATTTATCGCCTGGAGAATTTCGAACCGGCGCCGAAGCCGGCGCAGAAGAAGCGCATTGTCTGCATCGGCACCATCGAGCCGCGCAAGCGCATGGCCGATACGATCACCGCCGTCGACAGTCTTGAGGCCGATCTGCGCAATCAGATCGAATGCATCTTTATCGGCAAGTTTCTGCAATTGCCTCCCGCTGCGCAGAAGCTGGTGGACGCTTTTCCGGATCGCTATCGCATGTTGGGCGAATTGCCTAACGAAGTGGCGCTGTCGTACATGGCGTCGGCCGATGTGTTCGTGCTCGCCAGCGACAGCGAATCGCAACCGCTGACGATCTGGGAGGCCTTTGAGCTGGAAGTGCCGGTCTGCCTGTCCGACCTGGAGACTTACCGCCACATCGGCCTGCGTCATGGACGCAACGCCATGATGCACCCGGTCGGCAACATGGAAATTCTGGCATCCAATCTGCGCATGATGCTGACCAGCGATACCTTGCGCAAGAGCGTTACCAGAGCGGGCAAGAGTTTATTGCTGAAAAATCTCGCAAGCGACTGGACCGAACAATTCGAGCGTCTCGTGTATCGCACGCAGACCGAATCCGAAATCAAGAAGCTCGGCTACTGAACCAATTCACCCCAACTGGACTTGAAGATGAACTTCAACGCACGTCTGACAACCTTGCTGCAGATGCCGATGTCCCCGCTTACCTGGGACAGCATTCTGAAAGAATGCGATCGGCTTGAATCGGAATTTCTGCACATCCCGTCGAGTTATAAATGGACGCTGGATTACCTGCGGTTTCAGGTCGAGCGCGAGCGCGGCAACCAGAGCGCTGCTTTATGGCATCTGAAGACGGCGATCGCGACGACGCCCTACAACAGCGAGATTCTTGGCGATTACCGGGATGTCGTTAAGAAAACCTCCGGCATCAAGAGTCTGGCGCTGATCATCACCAGCAAACGCAATGAGGCCAAGGCCTTGCGTCTGGCGGCGCAGTTTGATCGTGGAAATATCGAATACATGATTGTCAGCGGCGCCGATACGCAGTCGATCGCGCACGTGCGCGCGGTGCAGGTCGACGTATCCGACAGCTATGAATCGACGCCGCAGAAAGTGGCGGCCGCGCTGGCATGGGTGTATGAAAATATCGGCAATAACGTCGGCGTCATGAAGGTCGACGACGAGATGAGTTTGCAGGATGCCGGAAAGCTGCGTCAAAGCCTGACGCAGCTGGCGCGCGAGAATGCCTATGCCGGCGTGCCGGTGTCGAGCCTGGATCACGATCGCTGCTATCACTGGGGCTTGTGCAACGACCAGGGACTCAATCGTCGCGTGTATGGACGCCCCGTCCTGCGTGCCTGGGCTGCCGGCGGCGCTTACTATCTCGGCGCCGGTCCGCTGGAGAAGGTGGTGATCTCCCTGCTGCGGTTTCCGGGGTTGTTCGAGGGCGAATATTATGACGACAAGCTGATCGGCGATGTCCTGGTTTTTGAGAACGTCAATCTGACGCCGCGTCACGGATATGAAGAATTCGGCCTGGGTATTGCCGGCGCTGCGACGGTACAGGTCAATACAAGTCCCACTACGGCGTTGTCTCTGGCGGCAGCGGCACCGGCAGCGCGCGTTGCTGCGCCACCTCCGGCCGCACCGGCTGCTCCGGCCGCGGGCGGCGGTTTCCTCAAAACTACCCCGATTGGCAAGTGACGACCATGAATCCAATTTATCTTCATCTCGGCTGCGGAGACAAAAAGTTCGAAGGCTTCGTCAACATCGATCTGGACTCTCCCGGCGCCGACATGCACCTGGATCTGACCAAGCCTCTGCCATGGGAGCAAGGGTCGGTAACCGGTATCTACAGCGAGCACTTCTTCGAGCACGTCGGACAGAATCAGGGCATTCGTTTGTTGCATGAATGCCGCCGTGTCCTCAAGCCGGGTGGCCTGGTGCGTATCGCCATGCCTGATCTGGAATACATGATCGGCGACTACGTCAACAACCGGGTGCATCCCGATTGGGCGCGCTTCGGCATGCCCTGGACGGCCAGTCGTTGTGAACGCTTGAATATCGCGATGCGCTGGTGGGGACACCAATGGATTTATGACGAAGAAGAACTGATTCGCATCGGGAAAATGATCGGCCTTGAAGTCGTCGGCCGCTGTGAATACGGCGTCAGTAGCGATCCGATGATGAATGGCCGCGAATATCGCGAATCATCCCAGTTGATCGTCGAATTCCGCAAACCGCTGCGGCAGCTGGGCAGCGGCGCCAACCCGCTGGTCAGTATCGTCATGCCGTCGTACAAGGCGACCTATTTCAAGCAGGCCCTGGAAAGCGCGCTGGCCCAGACTTATCAGAATATTGAGATTTTCGTCGGCGACGATTGTCCGACCGATGCCATTGAAACCATTGTGCGCGAGTATCGTGAAAACGATGCGCGCATTCGTTACCTGCGCAATCCCAAAGCGGGTCAGGACATCGGTCGATCCAACCATTGTCTCTGTCTGGCGGAGGCAAAAGGGGAGTTCGTCAAGTTCCTCAATGATGATGACCTGCTCGCCCCCAACTGCGTGGAGCGCATGGTAGCGGCAGTCACCGAGCATCCCGACGTCACGCTGGTGACGTCAAAGCGACAACGAATCGACAAGGCCGGCAACTTCCTCGGCGACATCACCGCGACGCAGTTGCCGGTTGCCGTTGATTCCATCATCGACGGTCTTTCGCTCGGCACGGCCCTGCTGTCGACAAAGATCAATTTTGTCGGCGAGCCGAGTACTGTCATGTTCAGAAAGTCGGAGCTCGGCGAGATCAAGCCTGATTTCATGTCCGTTGACGGGCAGGAAATTTCATGGGCGTCCGACGTCGCGATCTATGTCAATCTCGCCTTACGCGGCAATACGATTTACTTGACGGAGGCGTTGAGCTATTTCCGTATTCACGAAGAGCAAGGTCAGGTGGTATCGGCCAACATCGCGCAGACGGAATCGGATCGATGCTGGGAAATCATGCGCAACTTCTGGACTCGCCATGAGTTCAACAAGACGCCGTAATTCAGGCGCCGGCCGACGTCGAGCGGCCTTACAAACAATTTGAAAAGTGGAGCCGGTCATGCAAGAAAAATTCGACGCCTGGGAAAATTATTACAGCGCACTGAGCTCGTTGCTTTTTCCCAATGAATATGTGCTGAGGTCGTTTGTCGGCGGCTATCCGAATTTGAAAATTGACAAGAACTATAGCGGCAAGAAAATCTGCGATATTTCCTGTGGCGACGGCCGCAACTCGGTGCTATTGCATAAGCTGGGTTTTCAGTTGTTCGGCACGGAAGTCACCGAAAAAACGGCGGAGATCACTCAGCAAAAATTGCACGATCATCCGTTCCAGATCAACAGTGAAATCAAGACGGGAACAAATGTCGCCATTCCGTTCGAATCCGATTTCTTCGATTATCTGCTGTCCTGGAACGCAATCTATTATCTGGACAACAAAGCCTCGAACATCGAAGATCATATTGCCGAATACGCCCGCACATTGAAATCCGGCGGCTATATGGTGTGCTCGGTCCCAACCAGCAACTGCTATTCACTGATTGGTTGCGAGGACCTGGGCGACAACCGGATCGAAGTCAATCCTCCTGAAAATAAATGGGGTGGTGGACTGCTGAAAGGGACCTTGATGTATCGTTTCAATTCGTTCGAGCATATCGAAGAATTGTTCGGTGCGCATTTCACCAATTTCTCAAGGGCCAAGATTTCGGATGATTGCTTTGGTTTGCCGCTTGAATATTTCGTGTTCGTTTGCCAGAAAAAATAAAATCTCGACAAGTGGTGCCGCAGGGTTGGGGCAGGTTGATCATGAGGCATGTAAAGCATATGAGTGAAAAGAAGCCGATATTTGTAACCCGACCGGTGTTGCCGCCGTTGGAAGAGTTCATTCCCTATTTGCAGGAGATCTGGGACGCCCGCATTCTGACGAACGGCGGACCGTTTCATCAGCGTCTGGAAGCCGCCTTGTGCGAGTATCTCGGTGTCGCGCATATTTCCTTGTTCGGCAACGGTACGCAGGCGCTGGTCACGGCGTTGCATGCAGCGGACATCGACGGTGAAGTGATCACTACGCCGTATTCGTTTATCGCGACGGCGCATTCTCTGCTGTGGAACAAACTGACGCCGGTCTTCGTCGATATCGACCCGCATACGCTCAATCTCGATCCGGCACGTATAGAAGCCGCAATTACACCGGCGACGAGAGCGATCATGCCGGTCCATTGCTATGGCCATCCGTGCGATGTTGGCGCAATTCGGGACATCGCGGAAAAACACGGCCTGAAGGTGATTTACGACGCGGCGCATGCCTTCGGTGTACAGGATGAGCAGGGCAGCATATTGAGGCATGGGGACTTGTCGGTCTTGAGCTTTCACGCGACAAAGGTCTTCAATACCTTCGAAGGGGGCGCCATCGTCTGCCACGATCTGGAAACCAAGCAAAGAATCGATCAGCTAAAGAACTTCGGTTTTGAAAGAGACGGCAGCACGATCACGTCGCTGGGAACAAATGGAAAACTGAGTGAAATTCATGCTGCATTCGGCTTGCTGCAACTGAAAGACATCGGGTCGGCGTTGCATCAGAGGCAATTGGTAGACCGGCGGTACCGCGAAAAACTGGCGGCCATTCCAGGTGTGTCTTGCGTCGAAGGTGTCAACGAACGTGTCGCCAACTATGCTTACTTTCCGATCTTGATCGACGCTGCTTATCCGCTGTCGCGAAATGCATTGTTCCAGCGTTTGCAGGAAAAAAGCATTTATACACGCCGCTATTTCTATCCTCTGATCTCGAATTCTTCGGTGTATCGCGACTTCCCATCTGCCGATGAAGCCAACTTGCCGGTGGCCACCCGGGTTGCGAACCAAGTGATATGTCTTCCCATCTATCCGGATCTGTCGGAAGCAGAAGTGGACGATATCATCGGGGCGATTGCAGAGGCGGGCGCATGAAATGGCTGGCGATCATGCAGCCCTATTTTTTTCCTTACATCGGCTATTGGCAGCTGATGCAGGCTGCCGATCGTTTTGTTATCTACGATGACGTAAATTACATCAACCGCGGATGGGTCAATCGCAACCGTCTGCTCATCAACGGCGAGCCGACCTTCATCACTTTGCCGTTGCGCCACGCGTCGCAAAATAAAAAAATCTGCGACATCGAGATTGCGCCGACAGCCGAGTGGCTGAAAAAAATGTTGCGCACGGTCGAGGTAACTTACAAGAAGGCGCCTTACTTCAACGAGGTCTTCCCGGTCATTGAACGTGTCCTGACGTACGAAAGCGCCAATCTGGCCGACTACCTCACACATCATTTGCAAGTGATGGCAGGTTTCATGGGGATCGAAACGGAGTTTGTCGTGACCAGCCGCAGCTACGGCAACAGTCAACTGGTTGCGCAGGAAAGAATCGTCGACATTGGTCGGCGAGAGCAGGCGGAGGTGTACGTCAATGCGCAGGGAGGGAAAGAGTTGTACGACGCAGCGGCGTTTTCGGAAGCCGGCATCGACTTGCGTTTCATTGCGATGCGACCTCAGCCCTATTCCCAGCGAAGTTCAGGATTTACACCTTATCTTTCGATAATCGATGCCCTGATGGAAGTCGGGCCGGTGCAAATCAGATCGCACCTGGACGCCTACGAATACGTCTGATCTGGTCAGGCATTGCCATGCCTGACCCTGGCCGCTACTCAGGCGGTGCACACCACAAAAACGCTTGCAGTCAGATCCGGATACTTCATCCCCAATTTATAGCAGCCATCGAAAAAGGTCTCATTGATGATGCCTGCGCGATAGGCTGCATCGAACTGGAAATTGGCCAGCGGCTTGAACAGGATGCCGCCGCGCTGCTCTACCTGGAAACCGGCTCGCAGGGCCTCATGTTCCAGCGTGTCCAGGCTGTACGTAACCCGATGTCCATGATTTTTCTCGCCCTCGGTGACGGCCGCATTGAAATCGATGAGTCCCATGTTGACGGCAATCTGGCGTGACGCTGCATTGGCGTTCGGCACGACGATAAACAGCCGGCCGGACGGGGTAAGCCATTCGCGGATCTTTTTGAGCACCAGCTGGGGATCACTCAGGTGTTCGAGCGTATGCACCAGGAAAATATTGTCGAATTGTTTGGCCGGCGCAGCCTCTTCAAAACGGCTCAGGATGAAATCGACCTTGTCACCGACATTGTTGCGGGCAATGTCGATCAGATCGGAAGAGCCTTCGATGACCGTGATGTCCTCAAAGAAGGGCTGCAGCTTCTTGGTGAATTCACCGTGATAGCACCCCATTTCCAGCGCGTTCCCGGGCCGGAAGAAGCAAGACAGGGCCTTGATCATGTAGTCGCGATGGATGTAGTCGAAATCGTAGGCGTACAGACGATTTTCGGTATCCTGGTATTCGGTGTTGAGATCGCGAGCCATATTATCCTTGATTGGGGCGATACATCCGCTTCGCAGGCGGTTGATACCATTCATCCAGCGTTGCCGGGACGCGCGAGTTGTAGCCGAGGATCTGGCGCAAGGTGTCGTCGTAGCTGTCGCCCTTGTCGTAGCCCAAAGCGCGCGGGTAGTCGAATTGCTGCTTCATGAAGGGCTTCGAGAACATCGGCGTCACCGAACGGCGCAACTGATCGGTTTCATTGTTGCCGCCCGCATGCCAGACATTCGAGTTGAACATCAGAATGCTACCGGCAGGGCCGAGTGCCTGTTCTGCGTGTGCCTTGAAATAGTCGTCGTCGGGTTTTTCCTCACTTTTGTGAGAGCCCGACAGCATCCAGGTGGAACCGTTGTGTGGCGTGAAATCGTCGAGCATCACCAGCGTGTTGAGCAATAGCGGAATCGCGCCGGAATACGAGCGGATGTCGCGATGCACACGCTGCGCATATGAGACTGAGGCGCGCGTGTTGATAGCGCCGCCGTAGGAATTGAGAATGAATTTCCCGCCGAAATAGCGCTCGATGAAGTCGTAGATCGGATAAGCCTTGAGGCAATCGAGATAACTTTCGAATTGCCCGATCAGGTGATGCACCGTAAAGCTGGTGTCCTGATCGATCCCGTTCTTGATCTGGTACTGGCGGCAGATCTCATATGCCGGGTGAATATCATCGCGCATGCGGGCGATGATATCGGCGGGGATGGCGTTTTCGAAAACGATCCATCCCTTTTCTTCCATCAATGCATCGTAGTCCTGAGCAGAGATCATCATGATATTACCTGATGGTCACGATGCACTTGGATGGGTACAGCTCGCACTTCTCCAGGGTGTATTCACTGGTGTTGAAGACTTCCTTGAAGGCCAGTGCTTCGCCCGGGGACTCCGGCCAGGTCAATTCATCCATGAGCAGAATGCTGCCCGAAACCAGATGCGGCTTGATGGCCTTGAGCGCCGCCAGCGTCGGTTCGTACAAGCCCATGTCGAAGTAGGCGAATGCCACGATGCCCGATGCGTTCTCGGTAAAGAATTGCGGCGCAGTCCTGGTCACGTCGCCGGCAACCAGGGAGTGGACGCCGCGTTTATGACCGATGACGTTGTTGCCTTCATGAACTTGCAGCAATTCGTTCAGGTAGTCCTTGTAGCTGGCCTGAGTCGAATAGGAATTCTCCACCCAGACGCCGCTCTCCTGGCGATCCTTGTCGCTTGGCTTGGAATAGCCTTCGAAGGTGTCGAAGCCGACAATCCGGCGTTGCTTGTTGAAGGGTTCGTAAATGGCGCGCAGATTTTCCAGCAGGACCAGGTTGTGGCCGTACCAGGTGCCGAACTCCACGAGCATGCCGGGGATGTGTTTGAAGCGCTTGTACAAGTCGTTGAGCACGATGAATTTCACCAGTACCGAACTACGCGTATAGAGGCCGACATTGAAGAGAAGGTCTTCTTGCGACAGAGGGCTCTTCTGATACATCTCCTGCAATTTTTCGCGGAAGGCGAATTGCGCGTCCGAGGCTGTCGATTCGAGTTTGTAAACTTCGTCCTGAATATTGTTTTGATTACTCATCATTGCTCCAAATGGCTAGGCCGAATCCTGTCGTGCCGAACCGGTTTCCGTTATACAACATATATTTTTTGTCTGCGGCCTTGAATATAAAAGGATAGCAGGTCATGAGCGAGTCCCATCCTTCCGGCGATGGGGGAATGCCGTCGTCGTCGTGGCGCGCCCAGATTCTGCCATCGGCCGACTCGGCGTAACGAATCCGGTAGGAGCCGGCGCCGTTGCGATAGTCCTGCGATGCGCGGGAACAGAACCACATTTTGAAGATGCCGTCTTCCTTGATGACGCAGGGGCGCGAGAACGCCTCCGTTTCAAATTTGGATACCAGGCAATGCTCCGGGTAACGCTTGAAATTGTAGCCGTCTTCCGACTCCGCATATTTGATGACGTACAGCGGTTCGTATTTGCCGTCTACCTGGAGCCAGCTGATGCCGGAGACGTACCACATCTTCCAGAGGTCATCGTCGAACAAGACGGTCGGCGTCACCGCGACATAAGGCTCTGTTGCCGTTCTGTCCATGATCGGACCTTCGAACAGCTTTGTGAAATGCAGGCCGTTGTCGTCGGAAACCGCCACGCCCATGGAGTTGTGATACGGGACCGTCAGGCGCTGATTCCAGCCGCTGTAGTAAAGATAGGTCTTGCCATCCTTTTGCAGCGCGTAGCTGGGCATGACGCCGTCGTCGTCGAAGGTGCCGGGTTTGCCGAAATCCAGGCAAGGTTCGGGATGGCGGGCAACAATTTTTTCCGGATCATTCTTGTCGAGATCGACTGCGTAACACAGGCTTTTTCCGGCCGCGTTGCGGGTCGAGATGAAGACGCGTACGACATCTTCCAGTACGAGGGCCGTCGGTACCTGCGCATGCGATCCGACCCAGTCGCTGCCGGGGTCAAAAATTCTGCCGATTTTCTTCCAAACCATGTTTTTCCTAAAGATCTAAAAATCCAGTTCCTGGCTGCTTTTTGCCGCACGTGCCGGAGAACCGATATACAACTGCCATTCCTGCGTGTCCTTGGAGATGAGGGCGCCCATTGCCACGCAAGTGCCTTCGGCAATCGTGCAGTCATTGGTGATCGTGGCGTTGACGCCGAACCATGAATAGGAATTGACGATGCAGTGGCCTGACAAGACGACATGGGAGGTGAAAAACACATGGTCTTTGATATCGCCGTGATGGCCGATATGGTTGCCGCTCCACATCACGACGTTGTTGCCGATCTTGGTAAACGGTTGCAGCGTATTGTCTTCGAGAATGAAGCAGTTCTCGCCGATCTCGTTGTCGTTGACGGTGGCGTTCGGGCTGACGTAGGAATAGAAGCTGTAGCCTTTTGCCTTACCTTCCAGATAAATCGATTCCCGCAGGCGATTCATTTTGCGGCCGGTCATCGGAACGAACAGCTTATACTCGGAGGGAGGGAAATAGTCGGTAACGGATTCAAACGGGACGACCGGCAAGCCCTCAAAAGATCTGTTTTCCTGGATATACTGCTCGTGCACGGTAAAGCCGACAACTTCAATGGTCGGATCTTTTTTAAGATAATAATGTGCCAGCTGAGCCGTATCCAAAATGCCGAAAAGGATAACTTTTTGCATCGTAGTCTCCAGAGTTACTCAATCATAATTAGAGCAGAATCACAAGTGGCGCATAAGGTATATATTGCACGAAAAACAGGCTCTCATTCGGGTATTGGTAAAGGAAATTTGACTTATGGGCAAGATTCTTGATCAGGATCAAATCCGTTTTTACAAAGAAAATGGATATCTGGAAGTAGAAAACATTTTCGACGCAGAACTGATTGACGAGACCTTGCGGCACTTCAACCTGTCGTTCGTTCAGCAATTGGAGCGCCGTGATCTTGCGGTGCAATCCGGCACCACACTCGATGCGCTGCATCAGAACATGGCCACGCTATTGACGGCTGACGTCAAACTTTATCTGGCGACATTGCGCATGTGCTCGAAGCTGTACGGGGTCTATCGGCTGATGACCGAAGAGCGTTTGCGCGGTGCGGTAGAAGACCTGGGAGTAGCGACGCCCTTGTTCCAGACCACGCCGGTCTTGCATCTGATGTCCAGGAAACTGGTCATTCCCGGCGGCTATCAGGGTTTTGATGTACATCAGGACTGGACGTCGGTGCAGGGCAGCCTGGACACCATCACGACCTGGATTCCCTTTATGGATATCGATCCCGACCTCTTCACGATGGAGGTCATGCCGGGGAGTCATCTGAACGGCCTGGTCAGCGGCGTTCAGGAAGAAAATATTTTCCGTGTCGACGAAAAGCATTATTCCGACAAAGATTTCGAACCGGTGCGGGTTCGCAAGGGCGGGGTCTGCCTGATGTCCAACTTTACGGTGCATCGCAGTTCACGCAAGGGCGACGATCGCATGCGGATCTCCGTCAGCGGCCGTTACGAAAACGCCAGCGAAGCTTCCTTCGTTGAGCGCGAATATCCGTTCACGCAGTTGAAATCATTGCATCGCGGTTTCATTACCGAAAACTTCCCTTCTCAGCAGCTTGTTCAGGACGTGTTTCAGGCGAAATGATCTGTCGAGCATTCCGGCTTTGACCGGAATGCTCGACTCAGCGCCATGACTACGACGACAACATGTCGTAGACCTGAGCATACAAGGCGGACTTCTCCCGCAAGTCGAAATCCGCCTTGACCGCATCTTGCCCGGCGTTTGCCAGCGCTTGGCGCTTCTCGGGCGATTCGATCAGCAGAGTGATGGCCTCGAGCCAGGCCTGATCCGAGTTCGGCATCAGCAAGCCGGTGCTGTCGTGCGTGACCACCTGGTTGTAGACCGAGACGTCGCTGAAAATGGAGGCGATACCGGCTGCGGAATAATCCAGCCATTTGATATAGCTCTTGCACTGGTTGTATTCGTCGGAGGCCAGCGGAATCAGCGCAATGTCCCAGTTCCAGTCCTTGAGTTGTGCGGCGTAGTTGACGTATTCGTGGACGAAGGAAAGGAAGGTCGTCTGCGGATGGCCTTCCCAGCCCTTGGGGCATTCCCAGCCGACGAAGTAGATATGCAGGCGCGCGCCGTAGCGTTCCACCAGCGCCCGCAGCGACTTGTCCACCAAGGCAAAATTGGACGGCTGTATCGACGAACCCAGCAGGCCGATCGTGATCTTGCCGTCGCGTCGCTGCGGCACCGGACGGTAAAAGATGTCGTAGTCGATGAAGTTAGGCAGGATGTGCACGTTCGGGTTGAGCGCACGGTATTTCTCCGCCAGGAACTCCGTCGACACCACCACCGCCTTTGCGCGTTTGACGGTGTACTCAATGCCTGCTTTCCAGCTGGCGCCGGCGGCAGCCTCGGGATGATCGTGCGGGATTTCGTTGAGCAAGTCGTCAGACTCGTACACGACCGGTTTGCCCAACTCGAAAATGGCTTGCAGGGAGGCAATCGGCAACAGCCCCGGCGTGAAGCGATGCAAGAGAATCAGGTCGGCGCCGGCGATCGGGTCGGTTTGCAACTTGCCGTCCTGGATGCCCCACACCAGTTCCCATTCATCTTGCAGATGGGCAAACGGGCGAATCAGGCGAATCTGCGGGCAAGGGCTCCAGGTTGATTCAACGGAGTAGACCAGCAGGCGCTTCTTGCGGCGCGGCGCCGCCGCATTCACTACCGCCGCCGGGGCAGGGGCGGCGACGGCCGGCGCCGAATTGAATTGTCTTTGCGTGGCATCGACAAAGTCGTCCAACTGCGTCCAGAAATCCCGGGTGAGTCGCTGATAGACGGCCGGCGCCTGGTCGACCGTTGCCTTGGCGTGCGCGACCTGTTCGGGAGAATTGCCCCATGCCGCGCCGACGCCGCCCAGATAACCCAAGCCGAACATCGGCCTGCCCAGCGAGGTCGGGTTGGGCAGATAGACGACCGGGCAGCCGCACAGAATGGCCTCATAGCAGGCGGTCGACGGCTCGTAGGTGTACATCAGTTCGGCCTGTCGGAACAGCTCGGCCATTTGTTCGGCCGAGCGCTGCGGTACGCGCAGCGAGATCTCGGTCGAGTCCCGGGTGAGCGGATCGACGGCGCCGCCTTTGCTGAGATGGCGGTTGAACCATACCAGCGTGCCTTGACGCGGTCTGCCGTGCTGCCCGTGATGGAACACGGCATCGTTGACCAGTGGCGTTGACAGGACGCCGGCTCGCATGGCGTCGGGGATAAGTTCGTCGCGATGGGCATAGATCATGTCGCCGGCGCCCCAATTCAGCGCTTCTTTGCTCAGCGCGCCCGGCGTATTGAGCAAATAGCGAACCACGTTGGGTGCACTGAGCGGGTTGCCGCTGACGACCTCGGGATAGATCACGATCGGGTTGCGCCCGTTCTTGATGTGCGCGTTGATGATGTCCTGCGTCAACTGCGGCGCACGCAGGCTGTCCAGGCTGGCATCGGTGACATAGGCTTCTTCACCGGCAAGGTTGAGCGCGTGGCAAAGGTAATGCAGCGCCTTGCCGCCACCGGAGTTGGCCGGAAACGCCGGACTGTAGATGTAGTAAGGGGAATGCAGCCGGGCAAACAAATCGTGTCTCATGTGGCAATCATATTCTGGTAGGTGCTCGCAAAGCGTGGCTGACAGTGCGATTGAGTATATCAGCGTATTTTTTGCCTTAAATTCAAAGATCGCAGCTAAAAAAGGTTCAAATCGGCTCATTGACCACGGAAACGGCGGCCTGGAATCCTAAAAAGCCAAATTGACGCCGATAAACCGTGCAGTCCTTGGGATGTCGCCAGGGCAAAACAGGTAACATAGCCACCATAAAATGCATATCCAGCGGTAATGTCGGGGCAAAATTGCGCAGGTCGGCATGGCGCCGCCGGTGATGCCGGTTCAGTTCAGGGAGCGGAAATTGAAAGTCGTCATTCTTGCAGGTGGTCTGGGAACGCGTCTCGGCGAAGAGACCGATGTGCGGCCGAAGCCGATGGTTGAAATCGGCGGCAAGCCCATCCTGTGGCACATCATGAAGAGCTATTCGCACTTCGGCTTCAACGAGTTCGTGATCCTGCTCGGTTACAAGGGCTTCCTGATCAAGGAATACTTCGCCAACTACTTCCTGCACCAGGGCGACGTCACCATCGACCTCGTCGACAACAAGGTCGAGGTGCATCGCAACAAGTCCGAACCGTGGAAGATCACGCTGCTCGAGACCGGACTGCATACGCAAACCGGCGGTCGCCTGCTGGCCGCCCGCGATTACCTGGGCGAACAGGATTTCATGCTGACCTACGGGGACGGCGTGGCCGATGTCGACATCAAGGCCCTGGTTGCCCATCACGACAGCCACAAGGCGCTGGTCACGATGACCACCGTGCAGCCGGAAGCGCGTTTCGGCATGGTCAACACCGACGAACAAGGCTACATCAACGACTTCCGCGAAAAGCCGCCGGGCGACCTGGGCTGGATCAATGGCGGTTTCATGGTGTGCCGCGCCGGCGTATTCGATTACCTGCAAGACGGCGAAGCCACCATTTTTGAACGCGCACCGCTGGAAAACATCGCCCGCGACGGCATGCTGCTGAACTGGCAGCACCACGGATTCTGGAAGTGCATGGACACGCTGCGCGACAAGATTCAACTTAATCAGCTGTGGGACAGCGACGCCCCACAATGGAAAAAATGGGCGTGAGAGCGGACGTCAGCGGGGATGCAGGCATGGACGTGAGTCAGCGCCCATGAAGACTGTCATCACCGACATCGCCGGCGTAGTGCTGATCGAGACAGATCGCCGGCGCGACGAGCGCGGCGGTTTTGCCCGCTGGTTCTGCGATACTGAACTGGCCGACGCGCTGCAAGGCGCAGTCATCCGCCAGATCAACCATTCCCACACAGCACAGCGCGGCAGCGTGCGCGGCATGCATTTCCAGCATGCGCCGCATGCCGAGAAAAAAATCATCCGCTGCCTGGCCGGCAAGATCTTCGACGTGGTCGTCGACCTGCGTCGCGGCTCGCCGACCTTCCTGGCCTGGCGCGGGTTTGAACTCGACGCGGGGGACGACCGCGCCTTGCTGATTCCGGAAGGCTGCGCCCACGGTTTCCAGGCGCTGACCGATGACGTGCAGATGCTGTATCTGCATACCGCCCCTTATACGCCTGCGGCCGAAGGCGCGCTGCGCTGCGACGATCCGCGCATCGCCATCGCCTGGCCGTTGCCGCCGCAAAACCTGTCCGCACGCGATCTCAAGCATCCATTGCTGAGCGCCGATTTTTCCGGGATCACTCTATGAAATGCCGTCATTGCCAGACCGAGTTGCACGATACCTTCATCGACCTCGGTTTTTCGCCGCCGTCCAACGCCTACCTGCGCCAGGAAGACCTGCTGCGCCCGGAGACGCATTATCCCCTGCGCGTGATGGTATGCCGCTCATGCTGGCTGGTGCAGACCGAGGACTATGCGCATTACGATCAGCTGTTTGAATCGGATTACGCGTATTTTTCGTCGACGTCGACGACCTGGCTCAAGCACGCCGCCGACTATGTCGACATGATCGTCGGCCGCCTCGGCCTCGGCAAGGATTCCAAGGTGGTGGAGTTGGCCGCCAACGATGGCTATCTGTTGCAGTATGTACAGCAACGCGGCATCCCTTGCCTCGGCGTCGAGCCGACCACCAGCACCGCCGATGCGGCGCGCGCCAAGGGCATCCCGATCGTCGAGGAGTTCTTCGGCGTCAAGCTGGCGCACGACATCGTCGTCAGTGACGGCAAGGCCGATCTGATCGCCGCCAACAACGTGCTGGCGCATGTCCCTGACATCAACGATTTTCTCGGCGGCATGGCGGTCTTGCTCAAGGACGAAGGCACCATCACGATCGAGTTCCCGCACCTGCTGAACCTGGTCGAGCAAAGCCAGTTCGATACCATTTATCACGAGCATTTTTCTTACCTGGCGTTGGGCAGCGTCGATCGCATGATGCGTACGCTGGGTTTGCGCGTGTATGACGTGGATCAGATCCCGACGCATGGCGGCAGCTTGCGCGTGTACGCCTGCCACGTGGGTGCGGCGCATCAGCCCGGCGCAGCGCTGGCGCACGTGCAGAAGCAGGAAAAGGAATTCGGACTGGAAGCCATCGAGACCTATCAGGGATTCCAGGCCAGGGCCGAAGCCATCAAGCTGGGCCTGCTGCAGTTCCTGCTGGAACAGAAGCGTGCAGGCAAGAAGGTGTTGGCCTACGGCGCTGCCGCCAAAGGCAACACCTTGCTCAACTATTCCGGCGTGCACGCGGACCTGCTGTCGTTGGTGGCCGATGCCGCCGCTTCCAAACAGGACAAGTACATGCCCGGCAGCCACGTGCCCATCGTCACGCCCGCGGCGCTGCTGGCGGCGCGGCCGGATTATGTACTGATCCTGCCGTGGAACCTCAAATCCGAAGTCGAAGCGCAACTGGCCGAGATCCGCAGCTGGGGGGGGCGGTTCGTCATCGCCGTGCCGCAGCTGCAGGTCTGGTGAACTGACAAAAACAAGATACGGCGCGCGTCATGAACATCCACCTCTATCAGATTTCCCGCAACCCCGAAGCCGGCTTCCTGCCCTTGCAGGAGGGTGACCGCCAGGACTGGGGCGACTATGCCGCGATCCGCGCGTACTTTGCCAACGAATCGGTCGATGACGCCGCCTTGTATGGCTTTTTCCCGGCCGGATTTACCGATCGGAGCGGCATCGCCGCCGCCGACATGGCGCACTTCGTCGAGGCTAATCCTGGCAATGACGCCTATCTGTTCGTGCCGAACCAGCGCGATGCGGCATGTTTCCTGAACGTGTTCGAAGAAGCTGAATCCCGCCATCCCGGCTTCCGCCAACTGGCGCAGGATTACCTCGACGTGGTCGGCCTGTCGCTCGATCTGCGTGAGTTCGTCACGGACTCGCGCGCCACCGCGCATCGCGGCAATGTGTTGGCCAAGCCGGTGTTCTGGACGACCTGGTTCGACCTGTGCGAACAGGTCTATGCGCTGGCCGAGTCCGGCGACGGCCCGCTTGCCGCCGGACTCAATGCGACCCCGGGCGACAGCTCGCCGGTCGCGCTGAAGGTCTGGCTGATCGACCGCATCGCCTCGCTGGTGTTGGCGCTGGACCAGCAATTGCGCATCGCGGTGTTCGACCATGCACTGCGACCCTTGCCTGATCTGGCCTCGCTGGCTTATCGCGACAAGTTGCCGCGCCTCGACGCGATGAAGCGCGACTATCTTGCGACCGGCGACATCACGTTGATCGACAGCTTCCTGGCGCTCAGGAACAGCATCCTGCGATACGCCGGAGCAGCGCCGGCGGCCGCGACTTCTCCTGAGCCGGTCCGCATCGCTGCGCGGGACGTCGAACTGGTCTACGGCTGCATTACCCACGTCGAACTGCCGATCCGCTTCCCCGATTTCGTTACGCCGATCTACCTCGGCGAATCGCAGGCGCCGGGACGCTTGAACCTGCGCGAGCTGGCGCCGAAATGGGTGCCTTACCATCCGATCGTCGGGGGCATGGTCGGCAACTTCGCGCTGCGCAACTACATTCTGGAACATCATCCCAAGGTCAAGCGCATCGGCGTCTGCATGTACCGCAAGTTCATTTCCCGCGCACGCATCAGCGGCGTGCCGGCGGAAGACAACTGGATGATGGACGTGGTGTCGGACAAGGAATTGGAGCAGCAGAGTGTCGAGAGCATGCTCGATCCCGGCGCCGGCGACCTGCTGGTCGGCAAGACCTGCGGATTTCTCTCCGAAGGGCAAAGCGCCGGCTATCTCAAGCATTACGCCAGTGCGCATCATGTGGAAGACTTGCTGCGCTTCGCAGCGGCAGCGGTGGAGTTGGGCGTCCTGCACAGCAGGGAAGTGGCGTTGTTTTTCGACGAGCGCGTGTTCTTCATGGGCGGCGTCGAGCTGGGGGTATTCCCGGCCGATTTCTGGCTCAAGAGCATCGCCGACATCGAAGCGGTAGCGTGGGCTTGCGTACAGCGCTATGAGATCAAACGCGAGGGCTACCAGTCGCGCGCTTGGGCGTTTTGCGCCGAACGGCTCGGCAGCTATTTGCTGCTGCGCTACCTGCGCTCGATCTGCGGCGGCGACAACTTCGAACAGTACATGGGCCAGTTGAACCTGATCACCCGTGGCGACCAGACGCTGTACGTGCCGAGCAACTGATACGTTTATCTTCTTCCGGCGAGATGGCATGCCGGAAGAAGACTTCCCTCTTCCTCACGCCAGCTTGCGCCCTTCGGCCAGTCCGTATTCGCGCACGATATCCTTCAGGCAAGCGGCGACGTCGGCCTGCCATGACGGCATCGTCACGCCGAAAGTCGATGCCAGTTTTGCACCCGACAGGCGCGAACTCTTGGGGCGATGCGGCGGCACCGGATACGTGCTCGACGGCACAGGCGTGATGACGGCGCTGCCGCCGACCTTGACCGGGACATCAAGTGCTTGCAACTGATCCACGATGAACGAGGCGTAGCCATGCCAGGACGTTTCGCCGGCGGCAGTCAGGTGATAGATGCCGCTGGTCTCGCGCAGCCGATCGCGAGAAATCTGCACGCCGCCGTTGAGCAGCAGGCGGATGGTGACGTCGCTGATGGTCTTCGACCAGGTTGGCGCACCGAACTGGTCGCCGACGATGGTGAATTTTTCGTGTTCCTGCGCCAGGCGGATCACTGTCTTGAGGAAGTTGCCGCCGCCGACGCTGTAGACCCAGCTGGTGCGCAGGATCCAGTAGGCTTCGCAATGGCGAGCGATGGCTTCTTCGCCGGTGCATTTGCTCTGGCCGTAGACGTTGATCGGATGGGTCTGATCGCCTTCGTCGTACGGCGTGTCCTTGGCGCCGTCGAAGACGTAATCGGTCGAGTAGTGCACCAGCGGCGCGCCAAGTCGTTGCGCTTCTTCGGCGATCACGCCGGGCGCTTCGCCATTGATGCGTGCGGCCAGTTCCGGCTCGCTCTCAGCCTTGACCACGGCGGTGTAGGCCGCAGGGTTGATAATCAGGTCGGGGCGGGCGGCGTGGATCGCGTCGCGTACCTGGTCGAGGTCGGCGAGGTTCATCTGCGCGCGGGAGAACGACACGATCTCCGCCTTGCCTCGCAGGCCAAGCGCCAGTTCATGGCCGATCTGGCCGCTTTCGCCGGTGAGCAGGATCTTCACGCGAAAACCTCGGCGTCGGCCAGAAATTTGCCTTGGATGTCCTTCGCCGATAGCACGGGGGCGTCCGCGAGGCCCCATTCGATGCCGAGGGCGGGATCGTTCCAGAGGATGCTGCGCTCATGCTCGGGCATCCAGTAGTCGGTGGTTTTGTAGAGGAACTCGGCGTAGTCGCTGCGCACCACGAAGCCGTGGGCGAAGCCGGGGGGGATCCACATCTGCAGCTTGTTGTCGGCCGAGAGGACGGTGCCGGTCCATTTACCGAAGGTCGGCGAACTCTTGCGGATGTCGACCGCGATGTCGAGCACTTCCCCCGTAGTTACGCGCACCAGCTTGCCCTGCGGATGCCGGATCTGGTAGTGCAATCCGCGCAAGACATTGCGCGCCGAACGGGAATGGTTGTCCTGGACGAAGTTGGCGGTGATGCCCGTGAGTTCGGCAAAGCGGCGGGTGTTGAAGCTTTCAAAGAAAAAACCGCGGGAGTCGCCGAACACAGTGGGCTCGACCACCAGGACGTCAGGAATTTCGGTAGGAAGGATGTTCATGTCGAGACTCAGTAACTCATGTCGGTAAGCAGGCGCAACAGGTATTGGCCGTAAGCATTTTTCTTCAGCGGCGCCGCCAGTTTCTCGAGTTGCGCGGCATCGATGTAACCGCGTCGATAGGCAATTTCCTCGGGGCAGGCGACTTTCAGGCCCTGGCGTTTTTCGATGGTGGCGATGAATTGCCCCGCCTCCAGCAGCGACTCATGGGTGCCGGTATCGAGCCACGCGATGCCGCGTCCCATCAGTTCGACTTGCAACTGGTTGCGATGTAGATAGGTGTTGTTGACGTCGGTGATTTCGAGTTCGCCGCGCGCCGACGGCTTGATGCCGTCGGCAATGTCGCACACCTGGTCGTCGTAGAAATACAAGCCGGTGACGGCGTAGTTCGATTTTGGCTGCGACGGTTTTTCGACGATGCTCACGGCGCGCCGGGTCTGATCGAATTCCACCACGCCATAACGCTCCGGATCGTTGACGTGGTAAGCGAAAATCGTTGCGCCATCGGGCGCCGCCGAAGCGGTGCGCAATTGCGTTTCGAACTCGCGGCCGTAAAAAATGTTGTCGCCGAGGATCAATGCCGACGGTGCGCCGTCAATGAAACTGCGGCCGATGATGAAAGCTTGCGCCAGGCCGTCTGGAGAGGGTTGCACCGCATAGCTCAGGTTCAGTCCCCATTGGTGGCCGTCGCCCAGCAATTCGGTAAAGCGGGGGGTGTCCTGCGGCGTGGAGATGATCAGGATGTCGCGGATGCCCGCGAGCATGAGGCTGGTCAGCGGGTAGTACACCATCGGCTTGTCGTAGATCGGCATGAGCTGCTTGGATATCACCGTGGTCGCCGGATACAGGCGCGTGCCCGAGCCGCCGGCCAGGATGATGCCTTTGCGTTCGGGCAGGATGCGTGCTGCTGTCGTCATGATTTTTCCTTGCTGCCGTATTGGAGTTCCAGCCATTTCAGATAACCGCCCGAACGCACGTTGGCGACCCATTGCGGATTGTCGAGGTACCAGCGCACGGTCTTGGCGATGCCGGTTTCAAAGGTCTCTGCCGGCTTCCAGCCCAGTTCGCGTTCCAGTTTGCGGGCGTCGATGGCGTAGCGCCGATCGTGGCCTGGACGGTCTTGCACGAAGGTGATCTGGTCGTGATAGCTGCCGGCAGCCTTGGGCTGGAGCGCATCGAGGATGTCGCACAGCGTATGCACGACGTCGAGATTGGCTTTTTCATTCCAGCCGCCGATGTTGTAGGTCTCTCCCGCGACACCGCGCGCCAGCACTTCACGGATCGCGCTGCAATGGTCGCCGACGAATAGCCAGTCGCGGATCTGCCGGCCGTCGCCGTAGATCGGCAGCGGCTTGCCGTCGAGCGCATTAAGGATCACCAGCGGGATCAGTTTCTCGGGGAAATGATAGGGCCCGTAATTATTGGAGCAATTGGTGGTCAGCGTCGGCAAGCCATAGGTGTGGTGGTAAGCCCGCACCAGGTGGTCCGAGGCGGCTTTGGACGCCGAGTAGGGACTGTTGGGCGCATACGGCGTGGTCTCGCTGAACGGTGGATCGTCCTGGCCCAGCGTTCCGTAGACTTCATCAGTCGAGACGTGCAGGAAACGGAAGGACTCCTTGGCGTCGTTCGCAAGCGCAGACCAGTAGACACGGGCCGCTTCAAGCAGGGTGAAGGTACCGTTGACGTTGGTGTGAATGAATTCGCCGGGACTGTGGATGGAGCGGTCGACATGGCTTTCGGCGGCAAAATGCAAAATCGCCCGCGGCTGGTGTCGTTCGAACAAGGCATCGACCGTTGGGCGATCGGCGATGTCGGCCTGCACGAAGTGATAACGCGGGTCGCCGTCCAGGCTGCTCAGGTTGTAAGGATTGCCGGCATAGGTCAGCTTGTCGATGTTGAGGACGTGCTCATCGTTGCGCGAGAGGTAATCGAGGATGAAATTGCTGCCGATGAAGCCGGCGCCGCCGGTCACGAAAATCATGATTTTTTCCAGTTTCGAGTTGTTCCGCAGTTAGATTCGGAAGCCGTTCGGGTTTCCCTGTTGCCAGCGCCAGCTGTCGGCGCACATGGTTTCCAGCGAGCGCGTCGCTGACCAGCCGAGCAGCGATTTCGCCAGCGTCACATCGGCATAATAGGCCGGCAGATCACCCGGGCGGCGCGGTCCTATTTCGTAGGCGATGTGCTTGCCGCAGGCCCGTTCGAAGGCCTTGACCAGGTCCAGCACGCTATGGCCCCGACCGCTGCCGAGATTGACGGCGAAGCATTGCGGTTGCTGCAGGTGTTCCAATGCCTTGACATGGCCGACGGCGAGATCTTCAACGTGGATGTAGTCGCGTACGCCGGTGCCGTCGGGCGTATCGTAGTCGCCGCCCCAGATGTTCAGTTTGTCGCGTTTGCCGATGGCCACCTGGGTGACGAAAGGCATCAGGTTATTCGGCACGCCTTGCGGGTCTTCGCCGATCAGCCCGCTGTGGTGCGCGCCGACGGGGTTGAAGTAGCGCAGCAAGGCAATGCGAGAATCCGGCTGGGCCACGTGGAAGTCGCGCAGGATGTCTTCGACCATGAGCTTGCCGCGGCCGTAGGGGCTGGTGGAAGACAGCGGGTGATCTTCGGTGTAGGGGAGAAATTGCGGTACGCCGTAGACCGTCGCCGAGGAGCTGAACACGATGGTCTTCACGCCGGTAGCTTGCATTGCTTCCAGCAACCGGACCGTGCCGATGACGTTGTTGTCGTAATAGAGCAGGGGTTTGGCGACCGATTCGCCGACGGCCTTGAGGCCGGCGAAATGGATCACGGCGTCGCAGCCGTGTTCGCGCAATGCGCGTTCAATGGCCATGCGGTCGCGGATGTCGCCGTCTACCAGCATCAACGATTTGCCGGTGATTTGTTCGACGCGGCGGACCGCTTCCGGGAAACTGTTGCAGAAATTATCGAACACCACGACCTGATGCCCTGCCTCGAGCAGTTCCACGCAGGTATGCGAGCCAATGTAGCCGGCACCGCCCGTAACCAAAATATTCATGCGGATTCTTGTCTGGTGACTGAATGCGGGATTATGTCAGATTCTGGTAGAACTCAATTTGGCTTTCGCTCAGCGCGCGCAAGTCCTCGTTGTTTATATAGCCGCCATACCACTGCGCCGTCAGTTCCAGTGCGGTGTAGAGCTCCATCTTCGGAATCCAGTCCAGCCGCTGGCGCGCCTTGGAAATATCGAGGCGCAGGAAGGCGGCTTCGTGTGGCGCGCCCGCCTGGCTTTCGAGACGCACTTCCACCGGCTGCACGTCGTTCTTTTGCAGCGAATGGTTGAATGTCGCACAGAGCTGGCTGACTGTTTGCAGGTCCGTGTCGGCGGGGCCGAAGTTCCAGCCTTCAGCGAATTGCTGGCCCGATTCATACAGCTTCTGCGCCACCTGCAGGTAGCCGGACAAAGGCTCCAGCACGAATTGCCACGGGCGGATCGCGTGCGGATTGCGGATGCTGACGGCTTCTTCCTTTTCCAGTGCGCGGATGAAATCCGGGATCAGGCGGTCATTGGCGAAATCGCCGCCGCCGATGACGTTGCCGGCGCGCACTGTGGCGATCGCGGCCCGGGCGTCGCCGCCCTGCTGGAAGTACGAACGGCGATACGCCGAGGTCACCAGTTCCGCCGCGCCCTTGCTGCTGCTGTACGGATCGTGGCCGCCCATCGGGTCGTCTTCGCGGTAGCCCCACAGCCACTCGCGGTTTTCGTAGCATTTGTCGCTGGTCACCACGATCACCGAGCGTACGCTGGGTGTATGGCGCACGGCTTCCAGCAGGTGGGCGGTGCCCATGACGTTGATGGCGAAAGTGTCGATCGGCGTGTTGTAGGAGTCGCGCACCAGCGGTTGCGCCGCCAGGTGGAACACCACGTCCGGCTGCACTGCCGCCATGGTATCGCTCAGGTGCTTGAGGTCGCGCACGTCGCCGGTGGTGGTCTGGACGCAATTCTGGAGACGCGCCAGATGGAACAGGCTCGGATTGGTCGGCGCCGGCAGCGAATAGCCGTAGACCTTGGCGCCCCAACGGTGCAACCACAAGGTCAGCCAGCTACCCTTGAAGCCGGTATGGCCGGTGATGAATACGCGCTTGTCGCGCCAGAATTGTGCTGCCATCAAACTTCCTCATGCACGAAATAAGCAGTGTCGGCCTGGGCAGAGGTGCGGATGGTGGTTCCATCACGGTGGCGGAAGGGTTGATCACCAACTTCCTTTCTGAGGCCCCCTGCGGCTGTCGCGACTTTCTTGATTTGATTGATATTGTGATCCCGCTGCGTATTGCTCAGGAGTACTGGAAATTACGCAGATGACGGTCAAATTAAATCATGGGGGGCTACGGCTTCAAGCGATGATCAGGAGGGTATTTGGCATCCAATCCGTGCAAATATGGGCTTTGCAAATAATTTTCTATGCATAACGGCACGCAAAGGGCGCCGTTATGCTTAACCGATATTTACTTTGCAAGTTAATCGTCGACGTGCAGCTTGATCACATTCTGCCCGGCAGGTGCGCCTGTCGCGCAGGGATCTTCATCGAACGCGATGTCGCCGTCGGCGTCGGCTTCGCCGGTGGCCTTGAGGTTGGCGAAATCAAACAGGTTCCGGTCCATCAGATGCGACGGGGCGACCGTCGAGAAGGACGCGAAGATGTTGTCGACACGGCCCGGGAACTTCTTTTCCCATTCGCGCATGAGTCCCTTGATCTGCTTGCGCTGCAGGTTTTCCTGGCTGCCGCACAAGTCGCACGGAATGATCGGGAATTGCTTGACCTCGGCGTAGCGCGTGAGATCGGCTTCCTTCACATACGCAAGCGGACGAATGACGATCTGCTTGCCGTCGTCTGACTGCAGCTTGGGCGGCATGCCCTTGAGTTTGCCGCCGAAGAACATGTTCAGGAAGAAGGTTTCAAGGATGTCGTCGCGATGATGCCCTAGGGCAATTTTTGTTGCGCCCAGTTCTGTTGCGACGCGATACAGGATGCCCCGGCGCAGGCGCGAGCATAGCGCACAGGTGGTTTTGCCTTCCGGAACGACGCGCTTGACGATGCTGTAGGTGTCCTGGTTTTCGATGTGGTACGCCACCCCCAGTTTTTCCAGGTAGGCGGGCAGGATGTCGGCCGGGAAGTTGGGCTGCTTCTGGTCCAGGTTCACGGCAATGATGTCGAAGTGGATCGGCGCGCGTTCGCGCAGCGTCAGCAGAATGTCAAGCAGCGCGTAGCTGTCCTTGCCGCCGGACAGGCAGACCATGACCTTGTCACCGTCTTCGATCATGTTGTAGTCGCCGATGGCCTGGCCGGTCAGGCGGCACAGGCGCTTGTGCAGCTTGTTGTTTTCGTAGGCGAGTTTTTCCGCTTGCTTGACCGACGGTGTTGCGTCGGCAACGTCAGCAGTGGCAGCGGCGCTTTCGGCGAGTTTGGCGTGTTCGAGCAGATCGTTCATCTTGGGTCCTGCAATAGAGGGTTCAGAGCGCTTTTCAGAGCACTTCTTTGACGCGGAAGACTTCCACGCCGACGGAATCGCAATCGGGATAGACGTCCGGCTTTTCGGTCGAAACACGGACGGCGCGCACCTTGGGATGCGCCAGCATGGCCTTGACGACGTCGTCGCACAAGGTTTCCTGCAAATGGATGTGGCCCTGCGCCATGCGCTTGGCGATGGTGCTGCGGATAAAGTCGTAGTCGACCACTTCCTGCAGCTGGTCGTGTTCCGGCGTCGACATGGCCAGCGGGATGAACAGGTCGACATTGATCAGGATGCGCTGCTCGCCCTTCTTCTCGAATTCGTGCACGCCGATGTTGATCAGCACTTCATAGTTGCGCAGGAACAGGCGGCGGCAATCGTTCAGTTCAGGATGGGAAAGGGAAAACATGGAATCCAGACAAGAGATAAATGAAAAAAAAACGAAATGCCTATTTGGCGAGGAACATCACGTCGCGTTGCAGCGGCACCAGGTGCTGGCCGCCGTCAACCAGGATCGTCGTGCCGGTGATCGCCTGCGCGGTGGCGACGAAGCAGACTGCGGCAGCGATGTCGTCCGGCGTGCTGCTCTTGCCCAGCGGCGTCACGCGATGCGCCTTCCGGAACCCGGCCTCGCTCTGGTCGCCCGAGACCATGGTGATGCCGGGCGCCACGCCGACCACCCGTACGCGCGGCGCCAGCGCCTGTGCCAGCAAGGTGGTGGCGCTATGCAGCGCGGCCTTGGATAGCGTGTAAGACAGGAAATCGGGATTGGGATTGTACAGCTTCTGGTCGAGCAGGTTGATGACTGCGGCCTGCTGGCCCGGCGGCGTGGCGTCGTACAGGGCCTGCGCCAGCAGCACAGGGGCGGCCACGTTGGCCCGCATATGGGCGTCCAGCGCTTCCATCGAAAAGCTCTCGGCACGGTCTTCGCGAAACAGAGAAGCGTTGTTCACCACGCATGCCACCGGTCCCAGCCGGCTGGCCTGTCGCACCAGTGCGCGCACGCCGGCTTCGTCGGCCAGTTCGCATTGCAGCGCGATGGCGCGGCGGCCCAGCGCAGCGATTTCGGCCACCAGCGCCTGTGCCTCGGTTGCCGATTTGCCGTAATGCACGGCGATGTCCCAGCCGTCGCGCGCCAGTGCGAGCGCGATCGTGCGACCGATGCGCTTGGCGGCGCCGGTGACGAGGGCAACTTGTTGTCGAGACGGAATCATGATGTTCATTTCGTGGTGGATGCCGAGGGCGGAGCGCAAAACGAAGGCAGGAGCCAATTGGGAAGGCAGGGGCGGATTCAAATACAATACGCCCCATCATGCAACTGCAACTACCCGAACCCTCCGCCGATGCGCTTGCCGCTTCCCGTTCGCTCCAGATCCTGATTGCCGACGACATCCGGCGCAACGAGGGCTGGATTTCGTTTGCACGCTACATGGAGCTGGTGCTGTACGCGCCCGGACTGGGCTATTACAGCGGCGGCGCGGCCAAATTGGGCAAAGACGGTGATTTTACAACCGCACCGGAAATTTCGCCGCTTTTCGGCGCTACGTTGGCGCATTTGGCGACGGAATTGTTTCCGCAGACCGGCGCCGCCATCATGGAGTTCGGCGCCGGCACCGGTAAGCTGGCCTTCGACATCCTGGGCGAACTGCGCGCTGCCGGCCAGTTGCCGGCTCACTATTACATCGTTGAAATCTCGGCGCAGCTGCGTGCACGGCAACAGGACAAGCTGCGCGACTTCCCGCAGGTGGAGTGGCTGGACAGCCTGCCGCCGACGTTTTCCGGCGTGGTGATCGGCAATGAGGTGCTCGACGCCATGCCGGTGCAACTGGTGGTGCGGGGCGAACAAGGGTGGCTGGAGCGCGGCGTGGCGCTGGATGATGCGGGCGCCTTCACGTTCGCCGACCGCGCCGCCGATGCCGCCCTCGCAGCGCAGATCCCCGACGGCGATGCGCTGCCGGTCGGCTACCTGACTGAAGTCCATCCCATCGGCGCCGCCTTCATGCAATCGCTGGCGGCGATGTTGCAGCATGGAAATGCCGCGGCGCTGCTGATCGATTACGGCTTCCCGGCGGCGGAGTATTATTTCCCCGGACGCGCGCAGGGCACGCTGATGTGCCACTACCGCCACCATGCGCACGCCGATCCGTTTTACCTGCCGGGTTTGCAGGATGTGACTGCCCACGTCGATTTCACCGCCATGGCGCGCGCGGCGATCGAAGGCGGCCTGGACGTGCTGGGCTACGCCAGCCAGGCGGGCTTCCTGCTCAGCGCCGGCATCGGCGAGTTGTTGCTGCGCACGTCGCCGGAACAAAGCGCACAATATCTGCCGCAATCCAATGCGGTGCAAAAGTTGATCTCGCCCGCTGAAATGGGCGAGCTGTTCAAAGTGCTCGTCGTGGGCAAGAACGTCGACTGGCCTGAGCGTCTTTTGACGCATGACCGTACCCATCGCCTTTAAACAGAGATAGCAGAGAGTTCATATGATTCGTTGGGTCGTCGTCATCTTCATCGCCGTGATCGTGTTTTCCAGCTTGTTGCCGTGGCTGGAAAAGCTCGGCATCGGACGCCTGCCGGGAGACTTGCGCTTCAAATTGTTCGGTCGCGTGTTTTCGCTGCCGTTTGCATCGACCATCCTGATCTCGGCGGTGGTGTTTTTACTGGCGCGCTTCCTGTAGGAGACCGCCATGCGCATCCTGCTGGTCGAAGACGATCTGATGGTGGGTGAAGCGGCGCGCAAGGGGTTGCGCCAGGACGGTTTCGCGGTCGACTGGGTGCAGGACGGCGCCGCAGCGGCGCTGGCATTGCGCCAGGAGGACTACGCGCTGGTGCTGCTCGACCTCGGGCTGCCGCAAAAGAACGGCCTGGTCGTGCTGCAGGAATTGCGCGCGGCCGGCAACCAGGTGCCGGTGCTGATTACCACCGCACGTGACGCCGTCGCCGATCGCGTTGCCGGGCTGGATGCCGGCGCCGATGACTACCTGATCAAGCCTTACGACCTCGAAGAACTCTCGGCGCGTATGCGCGCCTTGCTGCGTCGCCAGGCGGGCCGCGTCGACAGCCTCATCCGGGTGCGCGACGTCAGCCTGAATCCGGCCACGCGCGAAGTCTTGCTGCAAGGTCGGCCGGTTGTATTGTCGGCGCGCGAATTCACCTTGTTGCAAGCCTTCCTGGACCGCCCGGGCGTGGTGTTGTCGCGCGCCCAGCTGGAAGAAAAACTCTATGGCTGGGACGACAGCGTCGACAGCAATGCGGTCGAAGTACATATCCACGCCTTGCGCAAGAAGCTCGGCAGCGACTTCATCAAGAACGTGCGCGGAATCGGTTATCTGGTGCCCAAATGAATTCCATTCGACGGCAATTACTGTTGTGGCTGGCGCTCGGCCTGAGCGCCGGCATCCTGCTGGCCGGCATCGCGCTGTATTTCCAGGCGCGCGGCGAAGCCAACGAAATCTTCGATTACCAGATGCGCCAGATTGCTGCATCGCTGCCGCGCCAGGCGTTTGCACCGATCGCGCCGGGCCAGGACGCACCCGGTCTCGACGATGAAATCATGATGCAGATCTGGGACAGCACCGGCACCGTGATCTACCACTCGCACTCGCGCAGCGTGATGCCGCAGCAGGCCGAGCTCGGTTTTGCCGACGTGCCCGGACCGGGCGGCATGTGGCGCGTCTACAGCGCACAGATCGGCAATACCGTGGCGCAGGTGTCGCAGCCGCAGAGCGCGCGCAAGCAGGTGGCGGCGCAGGCGGCGGTGAAGACAGTGATGCCGCTGTTGTTGCTGTTTCCCTTCCTCGGCGCGCTGATCTGGATTGCGGTCGGCCACGCGCTGGCGCCGGTGCGGCGGGCCGCCGCCGACGTGCAGTCGCGCGACATGCACACGCTGGCGCCGGTGGCCGATCATAGCCTGCCTCAGGAAATCCGGCCGCTGACGCATGCCTTCAACGACTTGCTCGAGCGCCTGCGCCAGGCCATGCAGACGCAGCGTGCTTTTGTTGCTGACGCCGCCCATGAGTTGCGCACGCCGCTGACGGCGTTGCGCCTGCAGGCGCAACTGGCCGAGCGGGCGAGCGACGACGAAGAGCGCCGCGCTGCTTTTGCGGATCTGCGCCACGGCCTTGAACGCGCCACGCATCTGGTGCATCAGTTGCTGACGCTGGCGCGCCAGGAGCCCGGTGTCCAGGAAATGGCGCCGCTGGACCTGGCGTCGCTGTTGCGCGAGGTGGTGCAGGATCACGCGCCGCTGGCGGAGCACAAGGGTATCGACCTCGGCATGACGACGCAAGTCGACGGCCGCGTCAACGCCAACGCCGACGCCTTGCGCATCCTGTTCGGCAACCTGTTGTCGAACGCGCTGCAATACAGCCCGTCCGACACGGCCGTCGACGTCGCCATGCGGGCGGATGGCGATGTGCTGATCGTCATCGTGGAAGATCGCGGACCGGGCATTCCCGAACAGGATCTGGAGCGCGTGTTCGACCGCTTCCACCGCGCCGCCAATGTGCTGCCGTCGCAGCCGGGCAGCGGCCTTGGTCTGGCGATCGTGCGACAGATCGTCGAGCTGCACGGCGCGCAGGTGCGGCTGGAGAATACCGGCACCGGTTTGCGGGCCGAGGTTCGTTTTGACCAGGCCAAGGTGTAACAGTTTGTTTCCTTAAGTCTGCCTTAATTTTCGCGATCTACGCTGCGTTCCATCGGGTGGAGAGTCCATCCATTTTGCAAGGAGTGCACCATGAATCGCCGTACCGTTTTCGTTCGCAATACGCTCGCCATCGCACTGGCCGCCGTTGTCGGCGGTAGTTATGTGTACTTCCGCGGCGCCGAATTGCCGGCGGCGCAGGCAGCGATCCTTCCTGCGCCGGCTATCGCCGCCGCCGCCCCGTCGTCATCCGGGTTGGCAACGCCGACCGATTTCTCGGGCATCGTCGAGCGCGCCGGTCCGGCGGTGGTCAACATCAGTGTGACCGGCAAGGCAAAACGCGTCTCCGACGACGCTTCCGATGACGTCGATTCCAACGATCCGTTTTCCGAATTCTTCAAACGCTTCGGCCCGCAATTCCAGCAACAGCCCCGCACGCCGCAGATCATGCGCGGCCTCGGCTCGGGCTTCATCATCAGCCCGGATGGCCTGATCCTGACCAATGCCCACGTGGTTGACGGCGCCCAGGAAGTCACCGTCAAGCTGACCGACCGCCGCGAGTTCAAGGCCAAGGTGCTGGGCGCCGACAAGCAAAGCGACATCGCCGTGATCCGCATCGCGGCCAAGGACCTGCCGACCGTGCAGATCGGCAACCCGGCGCTGATGAAGGTCGGTGAACCGGTGCTGGCGATCGGCTCGCCCTACGGTTTCGACAACACCGCCACGGCCGGTATCGTCAGCGCCAAGTCGCGCGCCCTGCCGGACGATAATTACGTACCGTTCATCCAGACCGACGTCGCCGTCAATCCCGGCAATTCGGGCGGCCCGTTGTTCAACCTGAAGGGTCAGGTGGTCGGCATCAATTCACAGATCTACAGCCAGACCGGCGGCTACCAGGGCCTGTCGTTCTCGATTCCTATCGATGTCGCGATGAAGGTCGAGCAGCAGTTGGTGCAACACGGCAAGGTGACGCGCGGCCGCCTTGGCGTGTCGGTGCAGGAAGTCAACCAGGCGCTGGCGGAATCCTTCGGGCTGAAGAAGTCGGAAGGCGCACTCGTCAGTTCGGTCGAGAAGGGTAGCCCGGCCGAGAAGGCAGGCGTGCAGCCAGGCGACGTGATCCTGCGCTTCAACGGCCAGGCCATCGATCACTCGGTGGATCTGCCGACGTTGGTGGCCGATACCGTGCCCGGCACCACGCAGAAGATCGACGTGATGCGCAACGGCACGCTCAAGTCGCTCAACATTACCGTCGGCGAGTTGAAGCCGACCAAGGAGGCCGCAGCCAGCCGTAATGAGCCGCAGGGCCGTCTGGGACTGGCGGTGCGTCCGCTGGACAAGAGCGAGCAGCAGCAGATCGGCGTGCATGGCGGCTTGCTGGTGGAAGATGTCAACGGTCCGGCTGCAGTGGCGGGCATCCAGAGCGGCGACGTGATCCTGTCGTTGAACGGCAATGCGGTGACCAGCGTGGAGCAATTGCGCAGCCTGGTGAGCAAGGCCGGCAAGAGCGTGGCGCTGCTGGTGGAACGCGGCGACGACAAGATATTCGTGCCGGTGTATTTGAACTGATCGGTTGGTGCAATGAGAAAAGGCCGGATCGCAACAGCGTCCGGCCTTTTTTCATGCTGGGCGGTGAGAATCAATCCCAGCGATGCTTGTCGCCATCGGTGATGGCGTCGTTGTCGCTGGCGAACATTGCTTCCAATTCTTCGCGCGCCTGCACCGCCATCGACACCATCTGCTGCTGATCCTTGTAATGCGGATACAGCTTGTGCAGCGTCTCGATGTTGTGGGCGCGGAATTTCATCGCGGCGCGGTGCGCGCGGTACGAGCCGAAATCCAGCTGGCGCAATACCTGGCGACCCATCTGTAGCGCGCTCTCGAAGGTCTCGCGCTCGAGCACGGTGACGCCGCGGTCCATCAGGTCGTACAGGTGCGTGACGTTGCGCGCGCGGGCGGCGATCTTCAGGTGCGGGAAGGCGCGTTGCACGGCTTCCACCAGCTTCAGGCTGGCCGGCGCATCGTCGATGGCGATCACGATCAGGCGCGCCTTGTCGGCACCCGCGGTGCGCAGCAGGTCGATGCGCGTGGCGTCGCCGTAGAACACCTTGAAGCCGAACTTGCGCAACGATTCCACCTGGTCCGGGTCGTGGTCGAGGATGGTCAGGCCGATGCCGTTGGCGTGCAGCAGGCGACCGACGATCTGGCCGAAGCGGCCGAAGCCGGCGATGATCACCGGATTATCCTGCGGCTCGATGTCGTCCTCAGGTTGCCTGCCGCGCGCCTGCAGGCGCGGCAATAGCACGCGGTCGTGCAGCAACAGCAGCAACGGCGTGATCACCATCGACAGCGCCACCACCACCACCAGGATGGACGAAATGCGCGGCGTCAGCACTTGCGCGGTTGCTGCGGCGCCGAACACCACGAAGGCGAATTCACCGCCCTGCGACAGCAGGAAGGCGAAAAAGACCTGCTGGTCGCGAGGGATGCGGAAGCATTTCGCCAGGCCGTACAGCACCGCGGTCTTGATCACCAGGAAGCCCAGCACCATGCCGAGGATCAGCCACGGCTGTTCGAGGAAGATGCCGAAGTCGACCGACATGCCGACGGCGATGAAGAACAGGCCGAGCAGCAATCCCTTGAACGGTTCAAGATCGCTTTCGAGCGCGTGGCGGTATTCCGAATCGGCCAGCAGCACGCCGGCGAGGAAGGTGCCCAGCGCCATCGACATGCCCACCGATTGCATCAAGAGGCAGGTCGCGATCACCAGCAGCAGTGAGAATGCGGTGAAGATCTCGCGCATGTCGGTCTTGGCGATGATGCGCAGGATCGGGCGGATCAGGTAGCGGCCGCCGAAGATCAGCAACGCAATCACGGCGACCACCTGCAGCGTGTGCAGCCAGCCCTGGCCGCTGCCTTGCGCCACAGCCACGCCCAGCAGCGGCACCGCCGCCATCATCGGAATCGCAGCGATGTCCTGGAATAGCAGGATGGCAAACCCGGCCGAGCCGGCCGGCGTTGCCGTCAGCTTGCGCTCGCCCAGCGTCGCCAGTGCAATCGCGGTGGAAGAGAGCGACATGCCGAGCGCGCCGATCAGCGCCACGCGCCAATCGATGCCGACCGCCAGCGCCGCGCCGAACAGGCCGAGGCTGACCAGTCCGACCTGGGCGCTGCCCCAGCCGAAGATGTGCCGGCGCAGCGACCACAACCGTTTCGGATCGAGCTCAAGGCCGATCAGGAACAGCAGCAGCACGACGCCGAATTCGGAGAAGTGGAGGATGTCTTCAACCTCGCTGATCAGTCCCAGGCCCCAGGGACCGATGGCGATGCCGGCGAGCAGGTAGCCGAGTACGGCGCCGAGGCCGAGTTTCTTGGCGATGGGCACGGCGACGACCGCGGCCAGCAGGTAAATCAATGGATGCAGCAGAGTTTGTTCCATGGTGTTCTTGTCGTCCTGGCGTTAACGTGGAGAGCCGGCGGAGGTGGAGTCCGGCCATTCCGGATAGCTGTCGAGCAGGGCGCGGTAGTTGGCGGCGTGCATGGTCATCGCGTCGTTGTCGATCTGGTGTGCGCCGTGCAGCAGATAGGGCGTCTTCCAGTGCATGCCGCATAACTGCGCGGTCTGCTGGTACGGCGGCAGGAAGTCGTCGAACGGATGGCCGTGGCGGCCATTTGGCTGATACGACATCTCATCGCCGCCGGTGCTGGCGACCAGCCAGAAATCCTTGCCGCGCAAGGCATCGCCGCCGGGACCGAAGGCCCAGCCGCGTTCCAGCACCAGGTCGGTCCATTCCTTTTGCAGCGCCGGCATGCTGTACCAGTGGATCGGATGATGGAACACGACCAGGTCGGCTTCATGCAATTGGGTCTGTTCGTAGTCGACGTCGATATGGAAATCGGGATAGCACTCGTACAGGTCATGGATGCGCACGTTGGGCAGCGTGCGGGCGGCCTCGATCATGGTGCGATTGGCGCGCGAGCGTTCGTGGGCCGGATGCGCATAGAGGATAAGAATGCGTGAAGTGGTCATGTAGGAGTATGCCTGGGCAAGAAATAAGCCGGAAAGAAGTCAGAAAGGATTGGAACATATATCGCCGATCCGTTGTCTGGATTATTGAAGAGGGGCGAGAAAACGCCATTCATTATTCAATTGAGTGCTGCGACTGTTGCGATTCATTCTTCGTCATTCTGCGACTCTCCGGTTCGCGAGCGACTGCCCAAAGCAATTCAATGCGCTTATACTTTGGCAATCCTGTTCGCGGACGCAGCACCTGGTCACAGCCATTGATAACAACCTAACATAGCCGCCATGTCCGATATTAGCGATTCCGAAGCCAATCAACCGAGTTCTCCACGACCACCCCGTCCCGATGCGCCTGCCGCGTCAACGCCGTCACAGGCGCAGACAGCGGCGCAGCAGTCGCAACCAGCTGCCCAGCAACCACAGCCGCCGCATGCTCCGCATCCGGCGTACTCACCGCCGCCGCTGGACACGCCGTGGGCGCAGACCTGGCGTTTGCTGGGTGCGCGCTTCAAGGCCATGTCCGACAAGGCTGGTCGCCGCATTATGCAGCGCACGCTCAAGATTGGAGTCTCGGCGCGCATCTTCCATCCGGAAACGGGCGCCAAGGGTTTGCGCGGCAAGACGCTGCAATACCTGGAAGAGTCGATCGCACAATGGGTGATGTCGCGCGACGTGCTGGTGTTCATGATCCCGACCGTCAACACCAATGGGCTGGTCCATCCCAGCAACATCCGCCTGCGCGACTACGCCAAGCATCTCGACGGCCTGGTGCTGCAAGGCGGCGCCGACGTGTCGCCGCAGAGCTATGCCGAGGCCGCTACGCGTCCCGAATGGAACGGCGACCGCGTGCGCGACATGTACGAGCTGGAGTTGCTGCATGAATTCATCGAAGCCGGCAAACCGGTGCTGGGGATCTGCCGCGGTTGTCAGCTGATCAACGTCGCCTTCGGCGGCTCGCTGTATCAGGATATCGCCACCGATGTGCCGGCCGCGATCGCCCACGTCAACGATCTGTACGACAGCAATTACCACGAACTCAAGTTCCCTCCCGGCTCGACCCTGGCCTCGCTGGTGAATACCCAGAACGCGGTGGTGAACTCCATCCATCACCAGGCCGTCAAGGACTTGGGACGCGATCTGTCGATCGAAGCGGTATCCGGCACCGATAACATCGTCGAAGCGATCCGTTATCGCAAGGCGCCATTCGTGATGGGCTTGCAGTGGCATCCGGAGTTCCACCGGGCCGGGGGGCCGGAGTTGCTCGATTGCATGCCTATCCTGGACAGTTTCCTGCGGACGGCGCGCGAAACCCGTTTTTGAACGTTTTTGCCGTGGCGGAAACTTATATAGAAGAATGCTATCAAAATGAGCCTGCATCTCGTATCTGGTGTGGATTCCGGCCCGCAAGCAGTGCAGATACGCAGAGGCGCGCTGTCATCGGCGCCGATGCTCAGGCTCCCGTCCATTTAATCGCTTTCGTTTGCTTGAGCATTTAATCAATAGGAGAATCTCCATGACACAGTCCGCCCTTAAAACAGTGAGAAACGATATGAAAACCCTCGTCAAAGATGCCCAGGAATTGTTCCGTGAAGCAGCTGCAGCCACCGGCGACAAAGCCGATGAACTGCGCAGCAAGGGCCTGACCATGCTGGAAGCAGCGGTCGAAGCGGCGCAAAACGCGCAAGCCGTGGCCATTGAAAAAGGCAAGGAAGTCGCTGCCGCCACCGACGATTACGTGCATGAGAACCCATGGCGCGCCGTGGCGATTTCGGCCGGCGTCGGCTTGCTGGTCGGCCTGGTCATCGGACGCAGCAAGTAATCGGACGCGCCGACACAATGGAGCATAAAAACGCGCAGGCGGAGCCGGCCCACCCGGGTCTCACCGCCGGATTGCTGGGTATCGCCAGGAATCTGCTCGGGCTGATCATCAATCGCATCGAGCTGGCTTCACTGGAGCTGTCGGAAATCGGCGGCAATCTGGTGAAGTTTCTGGTGCTGTTCACGCTGGCGGCCATTACGGTCTGGTTCGCGATTGCGTTCTGGACCGTGTTGCTGGTGTTCCTGGCCTGGGACTTTTGGGGCTGGAAGATCCTGATCGTGCTCGGCGCCTTCTTCACCGTCGCCGCAGCCGCGATCGGCTGGTATGCCTTCGCGCTGCTGCGCAACGGCAAGCTGGCCTTGCCCGCGACCATGGCGGAGCTTCGCAAAGACCGCGACGCGCTGCTCTGACCTCAGGGGAAACGGGAAAATCATGCCTCAAACAGACTGGAAAACGGACGTCCCGCTCGAAGAACGCAAGCGCAAGCTGCTGGCGGAAGGCGCGCTGTTCCGCATCGGCATTATGCAGGCGCGCGGTACCGTGCGCGCCAACCTGAATGCCGAGTCCTTGGCCAAAGGCGCCTTCAACCGCATTGTCGGCGCGGTGTCTTCCACCTTCAGCGGCGTCTTGTCGGGCAAGGGCGGCGGCAACCTGCAGTCGCTATCGCCGCTGCTGATCGGCGGCATCTCGCTGCTTTCCAAGCGCTACCTGCGCAAGCCGCTGCTATACGGCGCGGTGATCAGCGCGGGCGGCGCTTTCGCGTATTACCTGACGCGCCGCAAGGATCGCCGAGAGAGCGCCGACGCTGATGCGGGCGGTGACGAAGCTTCCACGCCTGACGGCGAATAGCGCCGTCATCGGAGCCAATACCATGCCCGCTGTTCAGCGGCGCATCGGAACCACACGAATAAAGGAAATCATCATGCGTAAATTAACCCTCGGCGCGCTGGCGCTGACTCTGGCTGCAACCGGCTGTGCGGACATGACCGCGACCCAGCGCGGCACGGCAACGGGCGCCGGCGTCGGCGCAGGCGTGGGCGGCATTCTTGGCGCTGCAACAGGCGGTGGCGGCGGTGGCCGTACGGCAGCCGGCGCTGCGATCGGCGCCGGTCTCGGTGCAGTGATCGGCAACGTTTGGTCGAATCGCATGGAAAACCAGAAACGCGCCATGGAGCAGGCCACCCAGGGCACCGGCGTGCAAGTCACCCAGACCCAGGATAATCGTTTGAAGCTGGAGATCCCGAGTGACATTTCTTTCAATACCGGTCGCGCCGACATCCAGCCGAACTTCCGCGCCGTGCTCGATAAATTCGCCGCCACGCTTAACGAAAACCCGGCCACCACGGTGAATATCATCGGTCACACCGACAGCACCGGCAGCGACGCCGTCAACAATCCATTGTCGATGGAACGCGCCGCCCGTACGCGCGATTACCTGACAGCGCGCGGTGTTTCGCCGGGCCGCTTCCACATTGACGGTCGCGGTTCGCATGAACCGCTGGTGGCCAATGACACCGAAGCAAACCGGGCAAAGAATCGCCGCGTTGAAATTTTCGTGGCGGAGCCGCAGCAGCGCTGATCGGAACCGGGTTTGTTCAGGCAATAAAAAGCCCCGCAGTGCGGGGCTTTTTTACGGGACGTCGCTGGGCAGTTGGGGAACCAGCGACGCCTGTTCAATATCAATTATTTCTTTTCTGCAGGAGCCGCAGCCGGAGCAGCGGCGGGAGCTTTCACTTCCGGTTCCTTGAACTTGGCGCCGGACTGGTTGGCCATGTAGACCACGGTGCGGGCGATTTCCACGTCGTCCAGATCAGGATTGCCGCCTTTCGGAGGCATGGCGTTCAGGCCGTTGATGGCGTGCGCCAGCAGCTTGTCGTAGCCTTCGCCGATGCGCGCTTTCCAGGCGGCAGGATCGCCGACCTTGGGTGCGCCTGCGATGCCGGCGCCGTGGCAGGCTGCGCAGGTGGACTTGAAGACTTCTTCGCCGCTCAGCAATTGCTTGGGCGCGTTGGCGTCGCGGAAGGTGAATCCTTCGGAGGCAACCGGCTTGATGCGCGCGGCGATCATTTCAGGGGTCTGGCCGGCGGAACCGGCGCCGGTGGTCTGGCCGTTGGTGACATACTCAACCAGCAGGACGATACAGACGATGGGGATTAAAAAGCCTGCCAATACAGCGGCAATCAACTGTTTCGGCGTCTTGATTGCGGATTCGTGGTGTTCGTTATGTGCGTCGCTCATAGTTCCCTCAGTGCAATATTCTTCGAAAGCGTTGACCCGATTTTTTGAAAAACCGGTGTTTATACCTGTTTAGAGAAGCGCTGTCTCACCCAACCTTAGATTATAGACACAATGTAATTCATTGGGAACGGAAAATAGTTGCCCGCCGTGGACGGAGCGTGGGAAAAACTGTATCCTTCATCCCTCTTCGACGTTCGTCCCAAAGCGGCTGTAGCTCAGTGGATAGAGTATTGGCCTCCGAAGCCAAGGGTCGTGGGTTCGATCCCCGCCAGCCGCACCATATTTGCAGTTCCTCGTTTCATCCCAGCCCCACCGTGGTTTTTGTGCATTTTTGCCCATCCTGATCGCGTTTTTGTCAGTCCGATGACAGCATTCCCGAAGTTTGTTTGGTCGTAGCTTGCCTTACCTTGCAGGTAATCGTTGATCGCCCGATTTTGGCTCACAATGCAGCTGTATGTTAAAGCCGACAACTGACCTGCAACTTGACGATATATCACTGTAATCGCGCGTTAAAAGTTTGACGGATTCGGATGCAAGCCTTTATAATCGCCGGGCTTCTAAACCGCCGTCTGCTCATAATGAGTGCGGCCTGCACGATATTGGATATATATGCTGCGCATCATCCTTTTGCAGCTTGTGGCCATGGTCGTCGCTGCATG
>Ga0308165_1000253_pt1 | contig 123957 bp, 111 predicted proteins | sample PhyWR2_FD_201032 | JGI IMG/M metagenome (GOLD analysis project Ga0308165, IMG submission 201032) | Phyllosphere microbial communities from UC Gill Tract Community Farm, Albany, California, United States - DLSLW.R2 | ecosystem: Host-associated > Plants > Phyllosphere > Unclassified | place... | reverse complement strand
TGCTGGGCGCTGGCGTATCCGGTCATGCTGTAAACTGACATTGGACTTTTGATGGTTGCTTGCAATCCGTTGATTATCCGGGTTCCGCCCCATTCACGAGGTTTACCCGTAAAAAATGTCTTCCAAGAACAAGCCTGCCCCCCTTGCGTCCGATAGCGTGATAGGGGGATACCGCATTCTGCGGCGCCTGGCTGCCGGGGGATTTGGCGTGGTCTACCTGGCAATGGACGCCACCGGCCAGCAGGTGGCGATCAAGGAGTATCTGCCTGCGTCGCTGGCCTTGCGCGATCCGGGCGAGCGCCTGCCGCGTGTCGTGCCCGAGAAGCTGTCGCTCTATCGGCTGGGTCTCAAGAGCTTTTTCGAGGAAGGGCGGTCGCTGGCCCAGCTGTCGCACCCGTCGGTGGTCAGCGTGCTCAATTTCTTCCGCGAGAACGAGACCGTCTACATGGTCATGAATTATCTCGAAGGTGCGAACCTGCAGGATTTCATTCTCACGGCGCGCAGCGTCAAGACCGACAAGGTGCTGCGCGAATCCTCGATACGTTCGCTGTTCGACGAAGTGCTGCGCGGGCTGCGCATCGTGCACCAGCACAAGATGCTGCACCTCGACATCAAGCCGGCCAACATCTTCATCACCGACGACGACCGCGCCGTGCTGATCGATTTCGGCGCGGCGCGCGAAGTGCTGTCCAAGGAAGGCAGCTTCATCCGGCCCATGTATACGCCGGGCTTTGCCGCGCCCGAGATGTACCGCCGCGGCGAGGCCATGGGGCCGTGGACCGATATCTATGCGATCGGCGCCTGCATGTATGCCTGCATGCAGGGCATGCCGCCTCCTGCCGCGCCCCAGCGCCAGGAGAAGGACCGGCTGGGCCAGGCCTTGTCCAAGCTGCGCGGAATCTACTCCGACAAGCTGATCGAGGTGGTCGAGTGGTGCATGGCGACCGATCCGCTGTCGCGGCCGCAGTCGGTGTTCGCGCTGCAAAAGGAACTCAACCGTGAGGGCGAGCGCCGCCATACGCGCCTGAGCATGGCCGACAAGATGCGCCTGCAGATCGGCGCGCTGGTCAGCGATACGCGCAAGAGTGTGCAGAAAATCAGCGGCGCGCGCGGCACGCCGCCCGCGCCATGAAGTTCTCGGTCTTTCAACTCAGCCGCCGCGGCGGTCGTGAGAGGAACGAAGACCGCATGGGCTATTGCTATACCCGTGACGCCTGCCTGCTCGTGCTGGCCGACGGCATGGGTGGCCATGCCGAAGGCGATGTGGCGGCGCAGCTCGCGCTGCAGCAGTTCTTTGCGCTGTTCGAGGCGCGCGCCACACCGCAGATCGCCGATGTGCCGGCCTTTCTGGCCGATGCGCTGCTGCAGGCGCATCAGCAGATCCTGCGTTATGCGCACGAGCGCGGCATGGCCGACGCGCCGCGCACCACGCTGGTCGCGGCGCTGCTGCAGCAGGGACAGGTGCACTGGATCCACTGCGGCGATTCGCGGCTCTACCTGACGCATGGCGGCGCGCTGCTGGCGCGCACGCGCGACCACTCCTATCGCGAGGTCGCCGAACGCTCCGGGCCGGCGCAGGCCGGCAGCGTCAACCGCAACCTGCTGTTCACCTGCCTGGGGTCGCCGTCGCTGCCCATCTATGACCGCGCCGGGCCGAGCCGGCTGGCGCGCGGCGACCGCCTGCTGCTGTGCTCCGACGGCCTGTGGGACCCGATCAGCGAGGCGGAGCTGCTCGCGGGTCTGGCGCGCGATCCAGTATCCCTGTGCGTGCCACGGCTGGTGGAGGCGGCGCTGCAGCGCGCGGGCAGCAACAGCGACAATGTCACCGCGATCGCGCTGGAATGGGAAATGCCCGGACCGCAAAGTCCGCTGGACGGCATTTCCACCGAAACGCTGGACGACGAAATGTTCCAGTCGACGCTTCAGCCCGAAGTGCTCGAAGCGCTGGAAGACGAGCTCAGCGACGCTGCCATCGAACGCTCGATCGCCGAAATCAATGCCGCGATCCGCCGCCCCGGTGGGCCGCGGCGCTGAAAACCTTTTTGTCATCGCAGGCGCGCCCGGCGCGGCCCTGCCATTTGCTTCATGAAAATTGTCCTAGCCTCCAACAACCGCGGCAAGCTCGCCGAGCTGCAAGCCATGTTCGCCCCGCTGGGCGTGGAACTCGTCTGCCAGGGTGACCTGTTCGAAGGCGAGGCGCCCGAGCCGCATTGCACCTTTGTCGAGAATGCGCTGAGCAAGGCGCGTTTCGCGGCAGAGCGCACGGGCCTGCCCGCGATCGCCGACGACGCCGGCATGTGCGTCGATCATTTCGGCGGTTTGCCGGGTGTCGATACCGCCTACTACTGCACCCAGTTCGGCTACGAGAAGAGCGACGCCAACAACGTGCGCGCGCTGCTCGAGCAGCTGCAGGGCGTGGAGAATCGCCGCGCGGCCATGGTCAGCACGCTGGTCGGGGTGCGCGGCGCGCGCGATCCCGAGCCGCTGATCGCCGTGGGCCGCGTGCAGGCGCTGATCGCGCCCGAGCCGCGCGGCGCCAACGGCTTCGGCTTCGATCCGGTGCTGTTCCTGCCCGAACTGGGCCTGACGTTTGCCGAGATGGACCCGGCGCTCAAGCATGCGCACAGCCACCGCGGCCTGGCCACAAAGCAGATGCTGGCGCTGGTGCGCGAACGCTGGATGTGACCATGATTCCGATCGAATCCGTGGGCGCGGACAGCGGGCCCGCCGTGCAGCGCGACATCCAGCACTACATGCGCCCGGGCACGCTGCAGCTGGGCAGCCTGCCGCCGCTGTCGCTGTACATCCATCTGCCCTGGTGTCTCAAGAAGTGCCCGTACTGCGATTTCAACTCGCATGAGTGGCGCAATGGCGACGCGCAGACCGGGCTGCCCGAAACGCGCTATATCGACGCGCTGATTGCCGATCTCGAGGCCGCGCTGCCGCTGATCTGGGGGCGCACGGTGCACAGCATCTTCATGGGTGGGGGCACGCCCAGCCTGTTCTCGCCCGCGGCCATAGACCGGCTGATTGCGGCGGTGCGCGCGCGCGTGCGCATGGAGCCCGACTGCGAGATCACGCTGGAGGCCAACCCCGGAACGTTCGAGAAGGACCGTTTTCGCGCCTACCGCGCGGCCGGCGTGACGCGGCTGTCGATAGGCGTGCAGAGCTTCGACGACCGTTTCCTGCGCGCGCTGGGCCGCGTGCACGACGGCGAACAGGCGCGCGCGGCCGTGGCCGAGGCTGCCGAAGCGTTCGAGACCTTCAATCTCGACATCATGTATGCCTTGCCCGGCCAGACGCTCGACGACCTCGATCGCGACCTGCAGACGGCGCTGTCGTTCAAGCCGCCGCACATCTCGATCTATCACCTGACGATCGAGCCCAATACCTATTTCGCCAAGTTCCCGCCCGCGATTCCCGAGGACGACACGGCCTATGCGATGCTGGACCGCATCAGCGAAACGACGGCGCTGACGGGAATGCAGCGCTACGAGATTTCGGCCTATGCGCAGCCGGGCCACGCGTGCTTCCACAACACCAACTACTGGCAGTTTGGCGATTACCTGGGCATAGGCGCGGGCGCGCACAGCAAGCTGAGCTTCGCCCACCGCGTGGTGCGCCAGGTGCGCTTTCGCGACCCCGCGCGCTACATGGAGCAGGCGCTGGCCGGCCATGCGCTGGCCCAGGACAACGAGGTCAAGCGCGCGGAGCTGCCGTTCGAATACATGCTCAACGCGCTGCGCCTGCGCGAAGGCTTCACGCTGCAGCACTACATGGAGCGCACGGGCCTGCCGCTGAGCTCCATCGCCAAGGGGCTGGAGACCGCCGAGCGCAAGGGCCTGATCACGCGGGCCGACGGCCGCGTCACGCCCACGGAGCTGGGGTTTGATTTCCTCAGCGATCTGCAGGAGCTGTTTCTGGCGGATTGAAAGGGCAGGTGCCGCCCCTTCAATCCTTTGAGCGGCCCGAACTCAGGCGGTCAGTTTTCGGTCTGTGACCCCATGCACGGTCGCCAAGGCCGCGGTTTTTCGACCTTGGCGAACGTTTGCCGGCCTGCCTCCTTCAGAAGCTGCTCCAGTCATCGGTGCCGGTCTTGCCGCCGGAGCTCGTAGCCTGTGGCTTGCGGGCGGTGCTGGTTGCCACTTGCAGCCTCTGGCCAAATGCGGGGCGAACAATGTTGGCTGGACGTTGAGGACCAAGGCGTCGTTCCTGTTGCTGGCTCGATGCAGCGCTGGCGATGTCGACAGAACGCGCGCTTTCATCCAAGGAAAACACGGCCACGGCTTGAACCAGTTGTCCCGCCTGTACGCGCAGACTTTGAGCGGCGGCGGCGCTTTCCTCCACCAAGGCGGCATTCTGTTGCGTCACTTGGTCCATCTGCGCGACAGCCATGCCGACCTGGTCAACCCCGGCACTTTGTTCCTTGCTTGCCGAACTGATTTCTCCGACGATGACGCTGACTTGCTGGATGGCATTGACGACTTCTTCCATGGTCTGTCCGGCGCGGTCCACCAAGGCCGTGCCTTGTTCCACCTGACCAACGCTGTTCGAGATAAGTGTCTTGATCTCCTTGGCGGCTTGTGCGCTGCGCTGCGCCAGATTGCGAACTTCGCCAGCGACCACGGCAAAGCCGCGTCCTTGTTCTCCAGCGCGAGCCGCTTCGACGGCAGCGTTCAGCGCCAAGATATTGGTCTGAAATGCGATGCCGTCAATGACGCCGATGATGTCCGAGATCTTCTTGGAGCTGTCATTGATGCCCTTCATGGTGCTGACGACTTCATTGACCACGTCACCACCCTTGGTTGCCACTCCGGACGCGCTCATGGCCAATTCGTTGGCCTGCTGGGCGTTGTTCGCATTGTTGCGTACCGTGGTGCCAAGCTCATCCATCGTGGCCGCAGTCTGTTGCAGCGCGCTGGCTTGTTCTTCGGTGCGCTGGCTGAGATCGGCATTGCCGGTGGCAATTTCGGCAGAGCCCGTGGCGATGGAGTCGGAGACTTCCCGCACCTGGGTCACAATCGCGGCCAGGCTCGATTGCATGGCGCCAAGTGAAGCCAGCACGCTGCCTGCATGCGCCCGGTCCGAGCCTGAGACCGAACTCAGATTGCCATCGGCCACTTTTTGCGCAGCGACGCTGAGGTCGGCAGGCTCTGCGCCAAGAGCGCGCATGAGACGCCGGATGATAAAGACACCTGCGCCTGCAGATGCAATGAATCCGAGTGCGCAGGCCACAAGCAGATAGTTTCGCTCCAGCACAAATTGCGCGGCCGTCTCCTGAATCATTTGCGCAGCGCGTTGCTCGGTGTAGGCGGAATAGGTGGTTGCAGCCTGGGTGAGCGCCGCGAGCAGCGGTCGGCACTCTTCATTCATCTGGAGAGTGGCCTGCTCGTATTGCTTCTTGAGCGCCAGATCGACAATGCGCAGTGCGACCGGAGCATATTGTTGCTCTATGCGCGCCATGTCGGCAATCAAGTCGCGCACCTTCTGCGGCACGCCATCAGCAGTGCCCATTTGCTGCAGCTTGGCCATGCGCTCGGTGACGTCACGGTGCGCCTGCAGGACCTCTGCCTTTTCAACGTCCAGGTCTGCCTGTTTGGTCACCAAGACCAGATTGCGCGCTGCGATGGCACGGCGATCGACGGCCGTTCGTACCGCGTCCGCCATGGTGGCGCGGGCATTGACGCCATGCACGTAATTGACGAAATTCTGGTTCGCATCGCTGATGAATTTGAGGGCAAGGCCTGCCACGAGCAGCAGCAGCAGCGAGAGCGCACCAAAGGCGCAGATCAGTTGGGCCCGCACGGACATGTTCTTGGCTTTCATGGCGCTTTCCTTCGATCGTTTAAGGAGCCAGGCCGGTCATGGCACTGGCAATGAGTTGGTCGATATCCAGGAGTACCAGCGTGCGCGCCTGATCATCCTGCTGAACACTGGCGATTCCGGTGATATGGCGCGAATCGACAGCCCCGCTCAGAGCGGGGGCGGGACGAATGTTCTCGACTTTCAGGTCGAGAACGTCCGACACCGAATCCACGACCACACCCAAGGTGCAGCCCGATACCAGATTGACCACCACTGTGACGGTCATGGCGTCAAAGCGCTGAGGCGTATCGAATCGCACCCTGAGGTCGACCACCGGCACGATCTCACCGCGAAGGTTCAACACGCCGGAACTGAAGGCCGAGGCACCGGGCATCCGAAGCGGTGCCTGGTAGCTGCGAATCTCCTGAACGCACAGGATGCTGATGCCGTACTCTTCGGCCCCGACCCGAAAGGTCAGATACTCCTGCGGCACGGCGCAGGCTATGGACTCATGATGGTCTGGACTGATGCGGGTAAGGGCGGTCATTGAGGGCGCTCCGGGGGGTTGCACAGGATCGGATCTGCGATGGTTGAAATGATAATAGTGAAATTATAAAAATGAAACAATCGTTACAAAAAAATGATCAATATGTCTTTTGTGCGTGAATCGCTCAAGTTTTGATGCAAGCCGGCGCATAGCCCTATCCCGGAGAATGTCGGGCAGGTGGGCATGGATTGAACGTGAAGCAAAAGAACGCTTCAGTCCGCAGGTCAAGCCGGGGCGCGCTGCGTCTGTCGTGCCCACGACTGCGGGAGTCCAAGGAAAGATTGACGAGCGCGGTCAGCGCCGGTGCGAGAGGCCCGGCGGTCCCGGTGCGATGCGGTTCGAACGACGTTGGCTGGAGGAGCTGCGTAAATCCGCTGCGCGATGATCGGGCTTGGAGCGCTCAGCAGAATCCAGCAAATCGAATATTTGCGGTGGTGCGCAGGCGTGGCCGGCGAGGCGCGGCCGGCGAGGTGCGGCGCGGTGCCGCTGCAAACAGCACGCCAAGGCAAGGATGTCTCAAGCGTCCCGTTGGATGGTATGCAAGCCTTTCTTGCTGGAGGCTTGCGCTCTGAACGGTCGAGGGCCGATGTCTGACGTCTCGCTGCCTAGGAGACGGTCATGGACGCTGCCGTGATCGCCATCGACATGGCAAAGCAGGTGTTCCAATTGCACTGGCCAGCCGCCGTCGAACCATGAACGGTCTGGCCTCAAGGCAAATGAGCCGGGATCAGCCGCAGCGCACCGCCAGGATGCGTCCCGTGGAATCGACTTCCAGATTCAGGCGCTCGGCGTTGAATTCACGCGTGGTCACTTGGCCCGGATGCAGCACGCGCGCCATGGCTGCGCCCGAGCGCTGGCGTGCCTGTTCGAGGTTCTGCGAAGTGTTGGTGCGGCCGATGAAGCTTTGCGCGGGCTGGGCATTGCAGATCTGCTTGGGCGCGGGCGGCGGCGCGGCGCTGGTGCGGCCGCTGCTCCAGGGAGCGTCCATGCTGCTGCAGCCTGCAAGCAGGGCCAGCGCGATGGCGGAAACGGAAAGGGCGGTGGTGCGCAGCGGCATGGGAATTCCTGTCGAATGATACGGTTGCCTGCACCTTAGCCTAAACCAGGGGCGGCCAACGTCACAGAGCGTAAAACAGGCGCTGCACCTACACCGCATGAACTACAGCAGGTCCATTTCAATGTGCGCGTATTCGCTGAGAAAGCGCAGCTGCGCCCAGTGAACGATCTGGCCCTTGCGGTCACTGGCCCAGCGCAGCGTCTGCAGCAGCGGCGTGCCCAAAGGCACACCCAGATGTGTCTGTATCGGCTCGTCGGCCGCAGCGATGGTCAGGCGCTGGCGCGCCGCGGCCAGGGGGCGCGGGCCGCGCGTCAGCGCCTCGACGATGGACAGCTGGGGCAGCTGCGGCGCAATCCGGGCGTAAAGGCTTTGCTCGACATACATCTGGCTCAGGCAGAACGGCTGGTCGCCGCAGCAGTGCAGGCCCAGCAGGCGCTGGTAGGAGGGCGCGAGTTCGCCCTGCACGGTGGTCAGGCCCGCGGGAATCACGGGCCGGCAATCGGCTTGGCTTTCCAGCGTGCGGTAGCCGGTGTTGCCGTGAAATACCACGAGATCCTTCCAGGTGGAAGGCAGCAGAAACGAGGGCGGGCGGCGCGGCGCGGCCATGACCTGGGTGCCGCCGCGCTTGCGCGTCTTGAGCAGGCCTTCGGCGACCAGACTGCCCAGCGCCATGCGCACCGTGGTGCGCGAAGCGCTGTGCAGCGCTTCGAGCTGCTCCACGGTGGGAATGGAGCTGCCCACAGGCCATTGCCCGGTCACGATCTTGTCGCGAAACAAACCGGCAAGTTGCAGATAGCGCTTTTCCTGAGGCGGGCGCGATCCTGCGGGTGTTTCGGGAAGCATGGTGTGCGTCTTCTGTAAATATTGTGCTGATTCTGGTATTTAAATTACAAAGCAAACCTAGGGGAAACCCAGGTTTCGCGACATGGCCAGGGAGAATTTCGCCTGCAGAATGCCAATGGCGGGCGGAAATGGTCAATTTCCTTGCGCGCCATTAATTTCTTGTAGGACTTTTACACTCTGCCTGAGAGGTCGCGGCTGCGGCTGGTGTCGGCCTGGAATCGGGTCGTGGATGAAGCGGGCGTGGCCCGCGAGCAGGGAGTTGGATGCACAAGCACGCATGGCAGTTTTTCCGTGCCGGAGGGGTGGACCAGGTGGCCATCCGTACCGGAGAAGATATCGCTCGCATCGGCGAGCTGGACCAGACACTGTGGGTGGCGCTGGCCTGCCCCACGCGCGGCATAGAGTTCGACAGCGCTACGCTGGACCTGATAGACCATGACAAGGACGGCCGCATACGCGCGCCCGAACTGGTCGCCGCCTGCGAATGGGCGGTCGCCCAGGTCAACGACCCCGAGGTGCTGACCAGCGGCAGCGATGTGCTGCAGCTCGCGAGCCTGCGCACCGACACCGAGGACGGCGCCGCGCTGCGCGCCGAAGCCGAGCGCATCCTGCGCTGGGCGGACCGCGCCGACGCACCCGCGGTCGCGCTCGCCGATGTGCAGCAGCGGCTGGCCGCGCTGCACGCGATGCCGTTCAACGGCGACGGCCTGATCAACCCCAAGACGCTGCCCGACGCGCCCGAGCTCGCCGACCTGGTCAGCCGCATCATGGAGCGCTACGCCAGCACCGAAGGCAGCGACGGCGAGCCTGGCATGGGCCGCGCCGCGCTCGATGCCTTCTTTGCCGACCTGCGCGCGCTCCAGGCCTGGAACGCGCAGTCGGTGGAGCATGCCTGCGTGCTGCCGCAGCGCGAGCAGGCCGTGGCCGCGGCCCAGGCCTTGAACGCCGTGCAGGCGAAGATCGAGGACTTTTTCGCGCGCACGCGGCTGGCGGCGTTCGACGCCACGGCGCTGGTGCCGCTGAGCCCCAGCGTCGAAGGCTATGCCGCGCTGGGCCAGGGCCTGCTGAGCAGCGCCAGCGACTCGATCGCCGCGCTGCCGCTGGCGCCCATCGTCGCGGGCGGCGATCTGCCGCTCACGCATGGCATCAACCCGGCCTGGCGTGCGGCCATGCAGGCGTTTCGCCGCTGCGTGGTCGTGCCGCTGCTGGGCCACGACACGTTGATCCTGAGCGCCGCGCAGTGGGATGGCCTGCAGGCCCAGCTCGCGCCTTGCCAGGCATGGCTGGCGAGCTATCCGCAAACGGCGCTGGGCGAGATGCCGCTGAGCGAAGTGCAGGCCCTGCTCGAGGACGGCACGGAGCAGCGCCTGCAGCAGCTGATAGCGCACGATGAAGAGGAAAGCGCGCACAGCGTGCAGGCGCTGCGGCTCGAGAAGCTGATTCGCTTTCAACGCGATCTGCTCAAGCTGCTCAACAACTTCGTCTCGTTCGCCGCGTTCTACCGGCGCGAAGGCGCGGCTTTCCAGGCCGGAACGCTGTACCTCGACGGCCGCAGCTGCGAACTCACGGTCGATGTCGCCGACGCCGCCGCCCATGCCAAGCTCGCGGGCCTGGCCAAGGTCTATCTGGCGTATTGCGACTGCCGGCGCAACGGTGAAAAGCGCAGCATCGTCGCGGCTTTCACGGCCGGCGATGTCGATTTCCTGCTGGTGGGGCGCAACGGCCTGTTCTACGACCGCGAAGGCCGGGACTGGGACGCGACCATAAGCAGGATCATCGAGAACCCGACCAGCATAGGCCAGGCGTTTTCGGCGCCCTACAAGAAGTTCCTGCGCATGATCGAGGAGCAGGTGGCCAAGCGCGCGGCGGCCAAGGACGATGGCGTCACGGCCGGGCTGTCGGCCCAGGCCCAGTCGCTGGCCAGTGCTCCGGCTGCGACGGTGAGCGCGGCCACAGCGCCGGCGGCGCGCAAGACCGATGTGGGCACGGTGGCGGCGATAGGCGTGGCGCTGGGCAGCCTGAGCGCGGTGGCCGTTGGCATCTTCGGCAAGTTCATCGAACTGGGTCCGTGGATTCCGATCGCGCTGCTGGGAATGATCGTCGCGATTTCGGGGCCCAGCATGCTGATTGCCTGGCTCAAGCTGCGCCAGCGCAGCCTCGGGCCGATTCTCGACGCCAGCGGCTGGGCCATCAACGGGCGCATGAACATCAGCCTGCGACTGGGCCGCTCGCTGTCGCAGACCGCCAAGGTGCCGGTGCAGGCCGCGCGCCTGCTGCACGATCCCTATGCGGATTCGCGTTCCTGGGTGTGGTGGGCGGTGGCGGGGCTGCTGGCGCTGTCGCTGGGGGTGCTGGCCTGGCGCATGCAATGGATCGATGCCTTGCTGCCCGCGGCGGCGGCACCGGCGGCCGTCGCCACGCCTGCGCCGGCCGCGCCTATGCCGGCAGCGCCTATGCCGGCCGCGCCTCAGCCGGCCGCGCCTCAGCCGGCAGCGCCTATCCCTTGAAGCGCAAGGCTTTTTCGATCTTGTTGCGCGGCACGGTGGTCTTGGGCACCTTGAACGGGAACCAGGTGCGCACGTCTTCCTCTACGCCTATGCCGTGCATGTAGTTGTAGATGGCTTTCTTGAGCACCGCACCCAGCGCGTCGTGGTCCACGCCGCTGGGGTCGTGAAAGCCGATGTCGTTCTTCGCGAACTGCACGTCGGGCATGGGCGTGAGCGTGATGCCGTATTCCTCGGGGTTCAGGCCCACGGGCGAGTGCACGGTGCAGCTGAAGCGGTGAAAGAAGCCGCTCTGTATGCAGCCATGCTCGAACAGCTGGCGCACGTATTCGAGCGCGTCTACGGTGTCCTGCACCGTCTGCGTCGGAAAGCCGTACATCAGGTAGGCATGGACCAGGATGCCGGCGTCGGAGAACGCCTTGGTGACGCGCGCCACCTGGTCGACCGACACACCTTTCTTCATCAGCGCCAGCAGCCGGTCCGACGCGACTTCGAGCCCGCCTGAGACGGCGATGCAGCCGCTGTCGGCGAGCAGATTGCACAGCTCGGGGCTGAACGTCTTCTCGAAGCGGATATTGCCCCACCAGCTGATGTCGGCGCCGCGGTCGAGCAGCTCCTGGGCCAGGGTCTTGAGCGCCTTGGGCGGCGCGGCTTCGTCGACGAAGTGAAAGCCGGTCTGGCCGGTCTCGGCGACGATGGCTTCGATGCGGTCGGCGAGCACTTCGGCGCTCGCGCCTTCGTAGCGGCCTATGTAGTCGAGGCTCACGTCGCAGAAGCTGCACTTCTTCCAGTAGCAGCCGTGGGCCACCGTGAGCTTGTTCCAGCGCCCGTCGCTCCACAGCCGGTGCATGGGGTTGAGCATGTCGAGCAGCGACAGGTAGTGGTGCAGCGGCAGGCCGTCCCAGGTGGGCGTGCCGACTTCGGCAAACGCCACGTCGGCTTCCATCATGTTGGTGTAGCGCACCACGCCCTCGGCATCGCGCTGGTAGGTGCGCACCAGGCGCGATGCGCCGCGCTGGCCCTGCAGGTGCTCGAGCAGCGCCAGCAGCGGGCGCTCGCCCGCGTCGAGCGTGACGAAGTCGAAGTAGTCGAATACGCGCGGCTCGGTGAGCTCGCGCAGCTCGGTGTTGACGAAGCCGCCGCCGAGCACCAGTTTTGTCTGCGGCGCCTGCGCCTTGATGGTCTGGGCAATGCGAAACGCCGCGTAGACCGAGCCCGGAAAAGGCACCGACAGCAGCACCACGCTGGGCTGGTGGCGTTCCAGCATTTCGAGCGTCAGCTGGTGCAGCGCCTCGTCGACCAGCGTCTGCGGCGCGGCCAGCGCCTGGGCCAGTGGCTCGAAGCTCGCCTGGCTGCCGGCCAGCGATTCGGCGTAGCGCACGAACTCGAAGCGCTCGTCGGCGGCGTCGCGCAGCACGTCGGCGACATCGTTGAGGTACAGCGTCGCGAGGTGCTTGGCGCGGTCCTGCTGGCCCAGCGCGCCGAAGGCCCAGCCCAGCGGGTCGCCGCTGCCGTCGTCGATATAGCCTTCGAGCGCGTCGAAGCGCGGGCCTTCGGGCAGGTACTGGCGGCTCACGATGCGGTGCGACAGCGTGCTGTCACGGCCCTGCAGGAAGGTGATCACGCGCGCAATGGTGGCGAGATAGCGGTCGCGCTGGCCCATGAAGGACTGCACGGCCGGGCTGAAAGGACGGTCGGGGTTTTCCGCATGCTGGGCTTCGATCAGATCGATGACCTGCTGCAGGCCGGCAGGCGACAGCAGGCGCAGCACCAGCGCCAGCGCCAGGTCTTCCTGCACCGCCGGCATGCCGCGCGAACGCAGAAAACCCGTGAGATAGGCTGTCGACGGGTAGGGCGTGTTGAGCTGCGTCATCGGCGGGATGACGGACAGGATGCGCAGCGGTGCGGGCGTTTCAGTGGACATGTGAGGCGTTCGGGCGGGGCAGGGCGCGGGAGGGGAGGGCGCTGGGCGTGCGGCAGGCCCTGGGCCTGATCGTCCGGCATCCGCGCAACACGGCCGGCCTCAGGCAAAGCCCATGAGTATAAAAAGATTGCCTAAGACAGCGCAGGGTGAAGGTCGCTGCGCGGCCGGCGCAGACCGACCATGCCGGCATCGCTCGCAGCCGAGCCGGGATGCGCTCTTACGACATGTGGCCGCCGCCCCCTCTGCGGTTTTCCACCTACCGCTTCGCGCCGGCGCCGGGTAAAGTGCTCGCAAGCCGCGCGCCCGCGCGCAGCGCCTCACCTTCCATTGCCTGCAAGGATTTCTGCCGTGACTTCCATTTTCGATAGCGACCTTCCCCGCAACGCCGCGAACACCGCGCCGCTGACGCCGCTGGCGTTCATTGCACGCACGGCCGAGGTATACCCCGAGCGCCTGGCCATCGTGCACGGCGCGCTGCGTCAGACCTGGGGCCAGACCTATGCGCGCTGTCGCCAACTGGCCAGCGCACTACAGCGCAACGGCATAGGCAAGAACGACACCGTGGCCGTGCTGCTGCCCAATACGCCGCCCATGGTCGAAGCGCATTTCGGCGTGCCCATGGCGGGCGCGGTGCTCAATGCGCTCAACACCCGGCTCGACCCCGAAGCGATCGCCTTCATGCTCGACCATGGCGAAGCGTGCGTGGTGATCGTCGATCCCGAGTTCGCGGGCCTGCTGGCCAAGGCGCTGACGCTGCGCGCATCGACCAAGGATCTGCTGGTCATCGAAGTGCAGGATGCGCTTTATGGCGCGAGCAGCCAGCCGCTGGGCGGCCTCGACTACGAAGACTTTCTCGCCAGCGGCGACGCGCATTTCGCCTGGACGCTGCCCGCCGATGAATGGGATGCGATCGCGCTCAACTACACCAGCGGCACGACGGGCAACCCCAAGGGCGTGGTCTACCACCACCGCGGCGCGGCGACGAACGCAATCAGCAACGTGCTCGAGTGGGACATGCCCAAGCATGCGGTCTATCTCTGGACGCTGCCGATGTTCCACTGCAACGGCTGGTGCTTTCCCTGGACGCTGGCGCTGCGCGCGGCCGTCAACGTGTGCCTGCGGCGCGTGGACCCGCAGGCGATCTTCGATGCGATTCGCGACCATGGCGTGACGCACTACTGCGGCGCGCCCATCGTGCACGGCATGCTGGTCAATGCTCCCGCTGCGATGAAGGAGGGCCTGCCCACGGGCGTCAAGGCCATGGTTGCGGGCGCCGCGCCGCCGGCTTCGATGATCGAAGGCATGGAGCGCATGGGCTTCGATCTGACCCATGTCTACGGACTGACCGAAACCTATGGCCCGGCCGCCGTCTGCGCCCAGCATGGCGACTGGGGCCAGCTCGACATCGGCGAGCGCGCGCGGCTCAATGCGCGCCAGGGCGTGCGCTTTCACCTGCAGGGCGATGTGCGCGTGCTCGATCCCGAAACCATGCAGCCCGTGCCCCAGGACGGCGAGACCATGGGCGAGATCATGTTCAAGGGCAACATCGCGATGAAGGGCTATCTCAAGAACGCCAAGGCCACGCAGGAGGCCTTCGCGGGCGGCTGGTTCCACAGCGGCGACCTGGCCGTGCAGTACGCCGACGGCTACATCAAGATCAAGGACCGCAGCAAGGACATCATCATTTCGGGCGGCGAGAACATCTCGTCGATCGAAGTCGAGGACGTGCTCTACCGCCACCCCGACGTGCTGGCCGCGGCCGTGGTCGCCAAGCCCGATGCCAAGTGGGGCGAGACGCCTTGCGCCTTCATCGAGCTCAAGGCCGGCTCCAGCGCCAGCGCCGAGGACATCGTCGCGCATTGCCGCAAATACCTCGCGGGCTTCAAGCTGCCGCGCGCCGTGGTGTTCGGCGAACTGCCCAAGACCAGCACCGGCAAGATCCAGAAATTCGAGCTGCGCAAGAAGGCCGGATCGGCCGCGGCCATCGATATGTAGGTTGCAGGCGCAAGCCGCTTTCGGGCGGCTGTGGTATGGTCGGCGCGCGAAAAACGACAAGACTCCCGGGGACTTGCGCGGCAGGCCCCGGAATACCGAGACAGCGCCATGAAATCGACTACCGAGTTCCAGCAGTTCAAGCGCGAAGAGCGCAAGATCGTGATGGTCACCGCCTATGACTATCCCGGCGCCCGCTATGCCGAAGCCGCGGGGGCCGACACCATTCTGGTCGGCGATTCGCTGGGCATGGTGGTGCTGGGCTACGACTCCACGGTGCCGGTCACCGTCGACGACATGGTGCACCACGCCAAGGCCGCGCGCCGCGGCGCGCCCGCGACCTGCATCGTCGTCGACATGCCGTTCGGCAGCTACCACGCGGGGCTCGAAAGCACCACGCGCTGTGCGGTCGACATGATGCAGCGCAGCGGCGCCGACGCGCTCAAGGTCGAAGGCGCGGGCGAGGTGATCGAGGTGATACGCCGCCTGACCCATGTCGGCATTCCCGTGGTTGCCCACCTGGGCCTGACGCCGCAGTCGGCCGCCGTGCTCGGCGGCTACAAGGTGCAGGGCCGCGACACTGCGGCAGCGCAGCAGATCATGAACGACGCGCTGGCCTGCGAAGCCGCGGGTGCCTGCGCGCTGGTGCTCGAATGCGTGCCGCAGCAGCTGGCCAAGCGCATCAGCGCCCAGCTCGCGATTCCGACCATAGGCATTGGCGCGGGCCCTGGCACCGACGGCCAGGTGCTGGTGTTCCACGACCTGCTGGGCTACGGCAGCCACCGCGTTCCCAAGTTCGTGCAGCAGTTTGCCGATGTCGGCACGCCGCTGCAGGCCGGCCTGACGGCCTACGCCGAAGCGGTGCGCAGCGGCGCGTTTCCTGCCGAAGCCCACACGTACAACATTGACGATTCCGTGCTCGAACGGATCTACGGCGGCATCGTGCCCGCCGCCTCCTGAACCCCGTCCCTGAAAGATTGGCTGTCATGCAACGCCTGACCCGAATTGCCGACCTGCGCCTGTGGTTGGCCGACGCGCGCCGCCAAGGCAAGACCATTGCGCTGGTTCCGACCATGGGCGCGCTGCACACGGGCCACATGGCCCTGGTCGAGAACGCGCGCCGGCACTGCGACCTGGTGGTGATGAGCGTCTTCGTCAACCCGCGCCAGTTCGGCCCCAACGAGGATTTCGATGCCTACCCGCGCGACCTCGATGCCGACTGCGCGCTGGCCCAGGCGCATGGCGTGGACGCGGTGTTCGCGCCCGCTACCGAAGAGATGTACCCGCATGCCGCGGGCCCGCTGATCGTCGCCGGACGCCAGGCGAACATGCTCTGCGGCGCCTCGCGCCCCGGGCATTTCGACGGCGTGCTGCAGGTGGTCTGCAAGCTGTTCAATCTGGTCCAGCCTGATCGTGCGTTCTTCGGCCAGAAGGATGCGCAGCAGGTCGCGATCATCCAGACCTTCGTGCGCGACTACAACCTGCCGCTGGAGATCTGCGTGATTCCCGTGGTGCGCGAGGCCGACGGCCTGGCGAAGTCGTCGCGCAACGTTTATTTGAATGCCGAGGAGCGCGCGCATGCGCCCGCGATCCATGCGGCGCTGCAGCTGTGCCGCGAAAAGCTGCAGGCCGGCTTCGGCCCCGACGCCGCGCTGCAGGCCGCGCGCGCGCATATCGCCACCATTCCAGACAGCCGCATCGACTACCTGGAACTGCTGGCCTGGCCCGATCTGCTGGCGCTGGGCGACGACGAGTCCAGCTGCATCGCGCTGGCCGCGGTCTACCTGGGCCGCACCCGATTGATAGACAACATCACTTTCCAGAGGTAAGCCCATGTTCCGCATGCTGATGAACAGCAAGATCCATCGCGCCCAGGTCACCCAGGCCGATCTCAACTACGTAGGCTCGATCACCATCGACCAGGACCTGATGGACGCCGTGGGCATTGTTGCCAACGAGAAGGTGCATGTGGTCAACAACAACAACGGCGCGCGCTTCGAAACCTATGTGATCGCGGGCGAGCGCGCCAGCGGTGTGATCTGCGTCAACGGCGCGGCCGCGCGCCTGGTGCAAAAGGGCGATATCGTGATCATCATCGCCTACGCCTATGTCGACGCCAAGGAGCTTGCGGCCCATGTGCCGCGCGTGGCGATCATGGGGGCGGAGAACCGCATCAGCCAGCTGATCTTCGAGGAGCCGGCGCTGACCGTTCTCTGAACCGCCCGCCGCAGCCTCATGCGCCCCGCCAGCCTTTGTGCTGGCGGGGCGTTGTTGTTTCAGCGGTCACCATGCACCCTTCGTCGCGCATCTCCCGAGCGTTGGCGACGCAGGGGGCCGGGTTTTGCCTGCAGATGCGCATCCAATGGCGACCAAAGTACGAAAACCCACCGAACAGCCTGCAACTTCCCGCTATGTTCGCTCTTTTTTGCAGGAACATGCAGTGCCTCAAAAGGCTCAGCTTATTTGCGAGAAGTTGGTGCGAGAACGCATGTCTTTAGTGGCAAGATGAGCGAAATTTGGTTTTCAGGACCTTTGCGGCCGCTGACCATGAACTCTTTCATTTGATTGCCTTATGTCTGCTTCCTGCGCTGAGACCGTTTCCGGTCTGGGCATTCTTTCTCCGCCGCGCATCGAACTCTGTGGTGTCCGGCTGCTGCGCGGCCCCACCCAGGTACTTGATAACCTGAGCCTGGTCTGGGACCAGCCGCGCATAGGCATCATTGGCGACAACGGCGCGGGCAAGACCAGCCTGTTCCGGCTGCTGTGCGGGCTTGAGGCGCCGGCCGCGGGTGAAGTGCTGTTCGACGGGCAGAACCTGCATGCGGCCGGGCGCGAACGCACGCGCTGGGTCGGCATGATGTTCCAGAACCCCGACGACCAGATCATCTTCCCCATCGTCGAGGAAGAGCTGGCGCTGGGCCTGCAGGCCCGCGGCCTGGCCAAGCGCGAGGCCAAGGCACAGGCGCGTGAGTTTCTTGCCCGGCGCGGCCTGGCCCACTGGGCCGAGCGCGCGATCAGCAGCCTGAGCCAGGGCCAGCGCCAGATGGTCTGCTGGCTCGCGCTGCTGATTGCTGCGCCGCGCACCGTGCTGCTCGACGAACCCTATGCCAGCCTCGACCTGCCGGGCCAGGCCCAGCTGGCCGACGACATTGCTGCGGCTTCCCAGCAGGTCATTGTCTCCACCCATGTGCTGGCCCATGTGCGCGACTATGCGCGCGTGGTCTGGCTGGAGCAGGGCCAGGTGCGCGGCGACGGCCCGGGCGAGCAGGTCTGCGCGGCCTATGAGGCCGCGGTTGCGACGGACGTTGCGGCGCGGCGCGCGCTGCGCGCGCCCACGCCGGCACACACCATCTGACGCCATGGGCAGCCTCTACAGCGACTTCCCCACCTGGCTGCACCGCTATGGCGCCGGCTTCAAGCTGGCCTGCATGGCGCTGTTCGGCACGCTGCTGTTCCTGATCACCAACCCCTGGGTGCTCGCGGTCTGCGCGCTGGGTGCGGCGCTGCTGTGGTTCAGCCTGGGCCAGGCCACGCGCATCGCGCGCCGGCTGATCTTCTCGGTGCTGCTGGGCGCCTTGCTGGTCGCGCTGTTCCATCTGTGGATGGGCCGGCCCGCGCTGGCCGCGGTCAGTTCCTTGCGGCTGGCCAGCGCCTGCGTGCTGGGCGTGGCACTCACGGTGACCACGCGCCCCATGGACCTGCTTGAAGTGCTGGACCGCTGGCTCGCGCCGCTGGCCCGCCTGGGACTGCAGCCCGAGCGCATTTCCCTGCAGCTGGGATTGATGCTGCGCTTCACCGAGCATTTTTTCGTGCAATGGAAAAAACTCGACGATGCCTACCGCCTGCGCACCGGCCAGGCCGGCGGCCTGCGGCTGATTGCGCCGCTCACGGTGCAGATGCTGCAGGCCGCGCGCCGCGTGGCCGACGCGCTGTATGCCCGCCTGGGCGGCTGATGAACCGATTTCCGCTTTTCCGATTGATCCAACCCGAGTGCCAATGATGAAAACCGCCATTTCCCGCCGCCAGTCCGAATCCATGGCCCTCGTGGGCCTGTTTGCCGCGTTGATCGCGGTCATGGGTCTGATCCCGAAAATCGACCTGCCCATAGGCGTGCCGATCACGCTGCAGACGCTGGGCGTGATGATGGCCGGCTGCCTGCTGGGGCCGTGGCGCGGGCTGCAGGCCGTCTTGCTGTTCCTGGTGGCCGTGGCCGCGGGCCTGCCGCTGCTGGCCGGCGGCCGCGGCGGCCTGGGCGTGTTCATGTCGCCGACTGCCGGCTACCTCGTCGGCTTTGCCGCGGCCGCATTCGCCACGGGCCTGGTGATGGCGATGTTGCCCAAGTCCACGCCCATGCGCACGGCCTGGAGCGCGTTGATCGCGTCCGTGGTCGGCGGCGTGCTGGTGCTGCACAGCTTCGGTATTGCGGGCCTGGTGCTGGTCGCCAAGCTTCCGCTGGCCCAGGCGTTCTGGGGCGATCTGCTGTTCGTTCCCGGCGATCTGATCAAGTGCGTGCTGTGCGCGCTGATCGTGCACACCGTGGCCAAGGCCCTGCCTGACTGGCGCTTTGGCGGACGCAACGCCTGAGCTGGTTGACTATGCAGATTCCGTCGCCTTTGTCGCTGGCCTTGCCTGACCTGGGCGCGGCCTTGCCCGCGGCGTTTGAACTGGTGCATGGGCCGCTGGCGCATTGGGGCCGGGTGCAGCCGCAAGCCATCGCGCTGTCCAATGGACTCGAACAGCTGAGCTTTGCGCAACTGCAGGCACGCGTCGCCGCGCAGGCCCAGGCGCTGCACGCGAGCCGCGCGCCGGCCACGGTGCTGCTCGATGGCAGCGGCACGGGCCTGGAGCGCATTGTCGATTTTCTCGCGGTGGTTGCCAGCGGCCGCTGCGCGGCCGTTGCCGACCCCGAATGGCCCGCGGCCGTGCAGGCGCAGATCGCCGCGCGGTTCGCGCAGCTGACGCCGGCCGACATGCCCGCGCCCGGCCCCGAGACGCCGTTCTATATCGGTTTCACTTCGGGCAGCAGCGGCCTGCCCAAGGGCTTTCGCCGCCACCACCGCTCGTGGACCGAGAGCTTTCGCGTTTCTGCCCAGGACCTGGGCAGCGCTGCGACCGAGCGCGTGTTCGCGCCCGGTCGACTGTCGCATTCGCTGTTCCTGTTCGCCGCGCTGTGGGGGCTGTGGAGCGGCGCGGGCGTCGAGATCCAGGAGCGCTTTTCGGCGGGCCGCGCGCTTGCGCGCCTGCAGTCGGGTGATTTTCCGGTGCTGGTCGCCGTGCCCAGCCAGCTGCAGCTGATGCTGGAATGGGCGCAGCGTCGCGAGGCGCCGCCGGTCGAAGGCGTGGCGCTGCTGCTGATCAGCGGCGCGCGCTGGATGCGCGAGCGCACGCCCGCGCTGCAGGCGCTGTTTCCGCGCGCGCGCATCGTCGAGTTCTATGGTGCGTCCGAAGCCAGCTACATCGCCTGGATGGACGCCGACCCGCAGGCCCCGGCCCAGGCCGTGGGCCGGCCGTTCAGCAATGTGGCGCTGCATATAGGCGCCGATCCGTTGGCCGGGAGCGCGGCCGACAACGGCGGCGAGCCGGGGCTGATCTGGGTGCGCAGCCCCATGCTGTTCATCGACTATGTGGGGCATTCCGACGGCTCGGCCGCGCTGCGCCGCGGCGACTGGCTGTCGGTGCGCGACATCGGCCATATCGACGCCCAGGGCTGGCTGCATCTGCGCGGGCGCGAAAGCCGCATGATCGTGACCCAGGGCAAGAACCTTTTTCCCGAAGAAGTCGAGGCGCGGCTGCAGGCCCATCCGCAGCTGGGCCAGGTCTCGCTGCACGGCGTGGCCGACGGCCTGCGCGGCCATGCGGTGCACGCGGTGCTGCAGTTGCCGGTCGATGACGTCTGCCCCATGCCCGACGCGCTGGCGCTGGCGCAGTGGTGCCGCGCGGCGCTGGAAAGCTACAAGGCGCCGCGCCATTGGTGGCTGTGGCAGGGACCGTGGCCGCTCACGGCCAGCGGCAAGACCGACCACGGCGCGCTTGCGCGCGCGCTGCTGAGCGAAGTGCAGTGCGAGGGCGCGAGCGCGCCGCGCTGTCTGCGGCCCTGGTCATGAACGCCGCCGCCATTCCCGTGATTGCCTGGGCGCGCAGCCCGGTCGCTGCCGTGGGCGGGGCGCTGGCGCGGCTGCAGCCCCATGAACTCGCGGCGCCGCTGGTGCAGGCGCTGCTGGCACGCGCGAATCTTCCCGCCGCCGCGGTCGATGCCGTGGTGCTGGGCAATGCGCTGGGCGCGGGCGGCAATCCCGCGCGCATGCTCGCGCTGGCTTCCGGCCTGCGTGAAAGCAGCGCGGCCTACACCGTGGACACGCAATGCTGCGCCGGGCTGGACGCGATCACGCTGGCCTGCGGCCTGCTGGCATCGGGCCAGGCGCGCATCGTGCTCGCGGGCGGCGCCGAGGCCTGGAGCCGCGCGCCGATTCGCCAGCACCGGCCGCTGCAGCCGCAGGAGCCGGCCATCGCCTATGAACGGCCGGCGTTCGCGCCCTGGCCAGAGCGCGATCCCGACATGCTGCAGGCCGCGGCCGACCATGCGCAGCGCATTCAATCTCTGCGCACGGCGCAGGACGCGTATGCGATCGCCAGCCATGGCAAAGCGCTTGCGGCACGCGCCGAGCTGGCGGCGGAAATCGTCGCTTTCCCCGGCCTGGACCATGACGCCTACCCGCGCCTGCTGCGCGCCGAGCGCGTGGCGCGCATGCCTGTTGCCGCTTTGCCGGCAATGGCACAGGGCGCAGCGGACTGCGCCGTCAGCACCGTGGCGATTTCGCCCAGGGCCGATGGCGCGGCGCTGCTGCTGCTGGCCACGTCCGAGGCCTGCCGCGAATGGGGGCTCACTGCCCGCGCGCTGTGGCGCGGCGCGGTGAGCGTGGGCGGCGCGCCCGAGACGCCCATGCTGTGCGCAGCGACCGCGGCACGCGCGCTGCTGGGCCGCCTGGGCCTGGGCGTGCAGGACATCGCGCGCTGGGAGTTGCACGATGCATTTGCCGTGCAAGGCCTGGACTTCCGCGCCGAACTGGGAATGGACCCCGAGCTTCTCAATGCCCAGGGCGGCGGGCTGGCGCGTGGCCACCCGATAGGCGCTTCGGGCGCTGTCGCCGCAGTGCGCCTGCTGGCCCAATTGCAATCCCTGGACGATGGCGCGGCGCATGGCCTGGCCTGCATCGCAGGCGCGGGCGGCCTGGGCGCGGCCGCAATCTTTCAAAGCCTGCGCGCCTGAGCGCGCAGCAACACCCATGTCTTCCTCTTCTTCCGATTCCATGACCGACTACGCCCAGCTCGCGCGCAGCCGCCGCTCGGTGCGCGGTTTTCTGCCCGATCCCGTGCCCCAGGCGCTGCTCGAAAGCCTGCTTGAAACCGCGCGCCAGGCGCCCAGCGGCGCCAATTTGCAACCCGGGCGCTTCTGGGCGCTGCAGGGCGAAGCGCGCGCGCGCCTGAGCGCCGCGCTGTGCGCGGCGGTGCGCACGCAGCAGCCCGCGCGCGAGGAGTACGACTACTTTCCCCAGCCCATGCCCATGCAGCTGCGCAAGCGCCAAGTGGCCTCGGCCCAGGCGCTGTACCGCAGCCTGGGGATTGCGCGCGGCGATGCCGCGGCGCGCCAGCAGCAGTTCGAGCGCAACTACCGTTTCTTCGACGCTCCCGTGGCGCTGCTGGTGACGCTGGACCGCGATTTCGGCCATGGCGGCTTCATGGACCTGGGCATGTGCCTGCACGGCCTGCTGATGGCCGCGCACGCCAGGGGCCTGGGCGCCTGCGCGATAGGCGCGCTCGCGTCCTATCCCGAGATCGTGCGCCACGCACTGGGCTTGCCGGAACGTGAAGTCGTGGTCTGCGGCGTGGCCCTGGGCTGGGCCGACCCGCTGGCGCCCGACAACCAGACGCAGACCGAGCGCGAGCCGCTGGCGCAGTACTTCCAGGTGCTTTCCTGAGGGCTGGCGCACGCGTCGGTTGGGCGCAGCGCGCGCGGGCGCAATGCGAGCATTTCTCAGGAGCACCTATCCGGCGTAGCGGTATCGAGAATCCGCTGTAATGGAGGATTGCGCAACCGGAGCTTTGAATGACCAACAAGACGTCGCTGGACAAGTCGAAAATCAAGTTTTTGCTGCTGGAGGGAATCCATCCCGGCGCGCTGCAGCTGCTGCAGAACGCGGGCTACACCAACGTGGAATCGCTTTCCGGCGCGCTGCCGCCCGAAGAACTCGAGCGCAAGATCGCCGACGTGCACTTCGTCGGCATCCGTTCGCGCACCCAGCTGACCGAAGCCGTGTTCCAGGCCGCGCACAAGCTTGTGGCCGTGGGCTGCTTTTGCATAGGCACCAATCAGGTCGACCTGAATGCCGCGCGCGAGCGCGGCATCGCGGTGTTCAACGCGCCTTACTCCAATACCCGCTCGGTCGCCGAACTAGTGCTGGGCGAAGCCATCCTGCTGCTGCGGGGCATTCCCGCCAAGAACGCGGCCTCGCACCGCGGCGGCTGGCTCAAGACGGCCGACAACTCCTACGAGATCCGCGGCAAGACGCTGGGCATCGTCGGCTACGGCTCCATCGGCACCCAGCTGTCGGTGCTGGCCGAGGCCCTGGGCATGCAGGTCGTGTTCCACGACATCACCACCAAGCTGCCGCTGGGCAATGCGCGTCAGGCCGCCTCGCTGCAGGAGCTGCTGGCCGTCAGCGACATCGTGAGCCTGCACGTGCCCGAGCTGCCCGCCACGCAGTGGATGATTGGCGCCGCGGAAATCGAAGCCATGAAGCCCAGCGCCATTCTGATCAATGCCTCGCGCGGCACCGTGGTGGAAATCGACGCGCTGGCCAGCGCCATGCGCGCGGGCCGCCTGCTGGGCGCCGCGCTCGACGTGTTCCCGGTCGAGCCGCGCACCAACAAGGATGAGTTCGAGTCGCCGCTGCGCGGCCTCGACAATGTGATCCTGACGCCGCACATCGGCGGCTCGACCGCCGAGGCGCAGGCCAACATCGGTCTGGAAGTCGCCGAAAAGCTGATCAAGTACAGCGACAACGGCACCACGACTTCGGCCGTGAACTTCCCCGAAGTGGCGCTGCCCTCGCACCCCGGCCACAAGCGCATCCTGCATGTGCACCACAACGTGCCGGGCATTCTGTCGGCCGTCAATCAGGTGTTCGCGCAGCACGGCATCAACATCGCGGGCCAGTACCTGCGCACCGATGAAAAGCTGGGCTACATGGTGATGGACATCGTCGCGGACACGGTGGAACTGCCGCTGGCGCAGCTCGCGGATATCCCCGGCACCATCCGCTGCCGCGTACTGTTCTAAGCGGCCGGAGGCTGTGCCACCGAGCCCGGGCCGAAGCGCAGAATGAAGCGCGTTTCCTCGGGCTGGCTGTCGACCAGCACCTCGCCCTTGTGCATATGCATGATCGACTGGGCAATCGCCAGGCCCAGTCCGCCCGAATCGCCGGGCTGGGCGCGCGCGGGGTCGCAACGGTAGAAGCGGTCGAACAGCCGCGGCAGATGCTCGGCGCCTATGGGCTCGCCATGGTTCGAGACTTCGATGTCCAGGCCCAGCGCATGCACCTGGCTGCTGATCGTGACCACGCTGCCGGCTGCGCCGTAGCGCAGCGCATTCGACACCAGATTGGCCATGGCACGCGCCAGCAGCGCCGAATCGGCGATCAGCCAGCCCTGGGCGAGGTTGCGCATCTGCATGTCGCGCTCGTCGGCCATGCCTTCGAAATAGTCGCAGACCCGGCCCGCCAAATTGGCCAGGTCCAGCGGCTTCAGTTGCAGCATGGCTTCGGGCTTCTCGGCGCGCGCCAGGAACAGCATGTTGTCTATCATGCGCGCCAGGCGCTCGTATTCCTCCTGCTTGGACACCAGCAGGTTTTCATATTCCTCCACGCTGCGCGGCTGATTGAGCGCCTGCTGGTTCTGCCCCATCAGGTTGTTGAGCGGCGTGCGCATCTCGTGCGCCAGATCCTCGGAAAAGCGCGACAGGCGTGAATAGCCTTCTTCCAGCCGCGACAGCATCAGATTGAGCGCGCAGGTCAGGCCCTGCAGTTCCTGGGGCTGGCGCTGGGCGTCCAGGCGCAGGCCCAGCTGCTGCGGATGGATGGCCGCGGCCTGCAGGCTCAGGCGGCGCAGCGGCAGCAGGCCGCGGCGCACGACTTCCCAGCCCAGCGCGAACGCGAACAGCACGCCCACCAGCCAGGCCAGGGCCAGCTTGACGCGATAGGCTTCCAGCATCTGGATGCGCGTGGTCAGCACCGTGCCCGTGATCACATGCAGCACGCCGGGCGGACACACGACATGCGCCCAGGCCAGCCGTGCGGCTTCGGGGCCCGGGTTGTTGAACAGCATGGGCGAGCCGTCCGCGGGAAAGGCCGGGCGCTGCATTCCCGTGGGATTGATTTCCACCAGCAGTTCGCCGCGGTCGTTGGTGATCCAGAGAATGTTTTCCTTGTTGCCCAGCGCATGTGCATAAAGGTGCGGGTGCAGGCGCAGGATTTCGACATATTCGGGGTCTATCGAAAGAATGCGTATGCGCTCTATGCGCGCGATCAGGGCTTCGTCGTCGCGCTGCTTGAGTTCGCTCTTGAGCGCGTCGTAGACGTAGCAGCCCATGGCGCCAAACAAGATCGCGCTCACGGCGGCAAACATCAATGCAAGCCGCAGGCGCAGGCTGATCTGCTCGATTTTCTTCATGCTGCGTCTTCTTCGATGCGGTAACCCATTCCGCGCACGGTCTGTATCAGCTTGGTGTCATAGCCGTCGTCGATCTTGGCGCGCAGCCGGCGTATGGCGACATCGACGACATTGGTGTCGCTGTCGAAGTTCATGTCCCAGACCTGGGACGCAATGCGCGTGCGCGACAGCACCTGGCCCTGGTGCTGGAGCAGCAGTTGGAGCAGCGCGAACTCCTTGTTGGTCAGCTCTATGCGCTGGCCCTGGCGCGTCACGCGCCGGCGCAGCAGGTCCATTTCAAGGTCGGCGAGGCGGAACACGTCGGGCTCGCGCAGCGGCGTGCGGCGCAGCAGCGTACGCACGCGCGCCAGCAGTTCGGCATAGGAGAAAGGCTTGACCAGATAATCGTCGGCACCGAGTTCCAGCCCCTTGACGCGGTCCTCAATGGCGTCGCGCGCTGTCAGAAACAATACCGGCGTCTGGTGGGTTTCTCGAAATTTTCGAATGAAACTCCAGCCGTCCATTCCGGGAAGCATGACATCGAGAATCAGCAGATCGAAATCGGAATGGCGTGACAAATGAAAACCGTCCACGCCGTTGTATGCGACTTCGACTTGATAGCCGGATTCTGTCAAACCCTTTTGAAGATAATCAGCGGATTTGACTTCATCTTCAATGATCAATATGCGCATGGAATGTTTTTTCCGGTCCGGAGGAAGACAGTAATGGTAGTGGCTAATGCGTTCTTTCACATGACAAAAACGTAATGTCTGCGCAATCTTGGCGTCAGTGCTCCGGTCACAGAATTGACTCCATGCCGCTGGGTACCGGCCCTTGGGACCGCTGCCTTCCTTGAACACCGCATGAAAGACACTATGACCTCCATTCGCAAAACCGCTTCGATCCTGATTCTGTCCCTCACCGCCGCCGTTGCCGGCCAGGCCATGGCTGCCGAGCCCGCAGGCCTGACCCGCGCCCAAGTGCTGGCCGACCTGGCCCAGGCCCAGCGCAGCGGCAACATCATCGACAACTTCACCGGCCTGCCGCTCAACCAGCTCAATCCGCAGAGCTTCCCGGCCCAGGCGCAAGCCCAAGGCAAGACCCGCGCCCAGGTGCTGGCCGAACTCGAACAGGCACGCGCCCAGGGCCAACTGGCCCAGTACTTCGAGACCGACTACCCCCTCAATGCCGCCCAGGGCCAGCCGCTGTCGCGCGCCGATGTGGTCGCCGACCTGCAGCACGCACGTGCCGCCGGCGAACTGACTTTCGGCGAAGGCAGCTGATCTGCCGGCCCAGGCCGAGAAACGAAAAAACCCCGCGCTGCGGGGTTTTTTTCGTTGAGCGCAGCTCAGTCCATGGTCAGCTTCTGCTTGACGACCACATCCTTGTAGACCGCGAGTTCTTCCTTCATCTGCTGGGCGAACCGCTCGGGCGTGCCGGCCTGGATGATGGAGCCGGTTTCCTCGATGCGCTTGCGGATCGCGGGGTCCTGCAGCACCTTGCGTGTCGCGGCATTGACCTTGTCGACGATGTCCTTGGGCAGGTTCTTGGGGCCCACGATGCCGTAGTAGGCCATGCGGTTCGCGGCCTCGAGGCCGACTTCCTTGAAGGTCGGCACGTCAGGCATGGCGGGAATGCGCTCGGGTGCGGCAACCACGAGAGCGACCAGGCGCTTTTCCTTGATGAAGGGCAGGGCCGAAGGCAGGTTGTCGAAAATCAGCGGCACCTGGCCGGCAACGGCGTCATTGAGCGCCGGGCCCGAACCGCGGTAGGGCACGTGCATCATGTCGGTTCCGGTCGACAGCTTGAACATTTCCATCATCAGATGGGTGATCGAGCCGGTACCGGGCGAAGCATACGAATACTTGGCCGGGTTCTTCTTGATTTCCTCGAGGAACTGCTTGTAGTTCTTGCCCGCGAACTGCGGATTGGCGGCAATCACGTTGGGCGTGGCCGCAATGTTGATCACGGGCGTGAAGTCGGTTGCGACGTTGTAGGGGATCTTGGGGTTGATGGCCGGGTTGGTGGCCGTGGTCGACACCGTGGCAATGCCCAGGTGATAGCCGTCGGGCGTGGCGCGCGCGGTTTCCGCCGCGCCAATGCTGCCGCCGCCGCCGCCGCGGTTCTCGACGATCACCGGCTGGCCGAGCTCGCGGCCCAGCGGATCGGCGATCACGCGCGCGATCAGATCGGTGGTGCCGCCCGCGGCAAAAGGCACGAGCAGCTTGATGGGCTTGCTGGGGTAGGCCGACTGCGCGAAGGCGCTGCCGAAAAGGGACAGGATGCCCAAGGCCAAAATGCTTTTGCGAACCATTGAATTGTCTCCAGGGAATATTTTGTTCAACCTGGCAATATGCTAGTTGATTGTGGGTGGTCAAAATATTCTGCGACAGTTAAATGCTTCAGTAGTTTCCCTGGGGGCGATTTGTTTTGCAGACGTTGTTTGTCCTGCATCAAATCTCCAGGGATTTTTCGCATATTAATAGAGGCCCGGACAGGGATATTGTCCGGCCCCTTTGGCGCGCCGCGCTGGCCGGCCAGGCCGCGCGCGCTGCGGCTTCAGATGGCGCCGGCGCTGCGCAGCGCGTCTATGCGCTGGGCGTCCAGTCCCATCTGCTGCAGCACCTCATCGGTGTGCTGGCCCAGCGCGGGCGGCGCGCGGTGGTAGACCACGGGCGTGGCCGACAGGCGCATGGGGTTGGCGACGCCGGCCACGGCGGGCATGGCGTCGTGGGGAGCACGCGGCAGTTCTATGCGCAGTCCGCGCGCCTTGACCTGGGGGTCGTCGAAGGCCTGGGCCACGGTGTTGATCGGCCCGCAGGGCACGGCCTTGTCTTCGAACAGCGCGATCCAGGCGGCCGTGGTGCGCGTTCGCAGCACGGGCTCCATCAGCGCCAGCAGCGCCGCGCGGTGCTGCACGCGCGCGGTATTGGTTGCAAAGCGCGCGTCCTGGGACCATTCGGCCTGGCCGATGGCGGCGCAAAAGCGTGCGAACTGGCCGTCGTTGCCAATGGCCAGCATCACGTTGCCGTCGGAAGTCACGAAGTCCTGGTAGGGCGCGAGGCTGGGATGCACATTGCCCGCGCGGCCCGGGGCCTGGCCGGTGGCCAGATAGCCCGCGGCCTGGTTGGCCAGCACCGCCATGCCCACGTCCAGCAGCGCCATGTCGATGTACTGGCCCTGGCCGCTGGCGTGGCGCGCGTTGATCGCCGCAAGAATGGCATTGCTGGCGTACAGGCCGGTGAACACGTCGATCACCGCCACGCCGGCCTTGAGCGGGCCGCCGCCGGGCGCGCCGTCGGCATGGCCCGTGATGCTCATCAGACCGCACATGGCCTGCACCATCAGGTCGTAACCCGCGCGCTCGGCATAGGGGCCGTCCTGGCCGAAGCCGGTGATCGAGCAATAGATCAGGCGTGGGTTGCGCGCCTTGAGGCTGTCGTAGTCGAGGCCGTATTGGCGCAGTCCGCCGACCTTGAAGTTTTCGACCACGACATCGGCCTCGCAGGCCATGCGCTGCAGCAGCGCCTGGCCTTCGGGGTGGGCCATGTCGATGGTGATCGAGCGCTTGTTGCGGTTGCAGGCCGTGAAGTAGCTGGCCTCGCGTGTGTCGTTGCCGTCTTCATCGCGCAGGAACGGCGGGCCCCAGTGGCGCGTGTCGTCGCCCGCGACCGGGCGCTCGACCTTGACGACATCGGCGCCCAGGTCGGCAAGCATCTGCGTGCACCAGGGGCCGGCAAGAACGCGCGAGAGGTCTAGGACTTTGATGCCGGCGAGGGCGGAGGGAGGGGATGTGGTCATGGTGGCTTCTACTGGAGGGCAGGCCGTTCACCCTTCGACAGGCTCAGGGCGAACGGAACAAACGTTCGTGGTGAGCTTGTCGAACCATGAACGCGGTGTCCTCATGAATAAGACGCAGGGCGAACGGAACAACCGTTCGTGGTGAGCTTGTCGAACCATGAACGCCGTGTCCTCATGAATAAGACGCAGGGCGAACGGAACAACCGTTCGTGGTGAGCTTGTCGAACCATGAACGCCCTGTCCTCATGATTAAGGCTCAGGACGTACGGAACCGCCGAGCGGCTCGGGCAGGCCCTGCCTCCCCGCTCAGTGCAATCAGTTCGCGAACGCCGCGATTCCCGTCTGCGCGCGGCCCAGAATCAGCGCGTGCACATCGTGCGTGCCTTCGTAGGTGTTGACCACCTCGAGGTTCACCAGATGGCGGGCGACGCCGAATTCATCGCTGATGCCGTTGCCGCCCAGCATGTCGCGCGCCAGGCGGGCGATGTCCAGTGCCTTGCCGCAGTTGTTGCGCTTGATCAGCGAAGTGATTTCCACCACGTTCTGGTGTTCGTCCTTCATGCGGCCCACGCGCAGCGCGGCCTGCAGACCCAGTGTGATTTCGGTCTGCATGTCGGCCAGCTTCTTTTGCACCAGCTGGTTGGCGGCCAGAGGGCGGCCGAACTGCTTGCGGTCCAGCGTGTACTGGCGCGCGGTGTGCCAGCAGGCTTCGGCCGCGCCCATCGCGCCCCAGGCAATGCCGAAGCGTGCGCTGTTGAGGCAGGTGAACGGGCCCTTGAGGCCGCGCACTTCGGGGAAGGCGTTTTCTTCGGGAACAAACACATCGTCCATGACGATTTCACCGGTGATCGAGGCGCGCAGGCCGACCTTGCCGTGGATTGCCGGAGCCGTCAGACCCTTCCAGCCCTTTTCCAGGATGAAGCCGCGGATCTGGCCCACGGCGCCGGTCTCGGAGACTTCCTTGGCCCAGACGACAAACACGTCAGCCACGGGGCTGTTGGTGATCCACATCTTGCTGCCCTTGAGCTTGTAGCCGCCGTCCACCTTGTGGGCGCGCGTGGCCATGGAGCCCGGGTCGGAGCCGTGGTCGGGTTCGGTCAGGCCGAAACAGCCGATGAAGTGGCCGCTGGCCAGCTTGGGCAGGTACTTCTGCTTTTGTTCTTCGCTGCCGAATTCGTTGATCGGCACCATCACCAGCGAGCTCTGCACGCTGGCCATCGAGCGGTAGCCCGAATCGATGCGTTCGATCTCGCGTGCCACCAGGCCGTAGCTCACATAGTTCAGGCCGGCGCCGCCGTATTCGGTGCCTATGGTCGGGCCCAGCAGGCCCAGCTCGCCCATCTCGCGGAAGATGGTGATGTCGGACTTTTCATGGCGGAACATTTCCAGCACGCGCGGCGCCAGCTGGCCCTGGCAGTAGTCGCGCGCGGCGTCACGCACCATGCGCTCGTCTTCGGTCAGCTGCTGGTCGAGTTGGAAGGGATCGTCCCATTGGAAGTTGCCGGCCATGATGTGTCTCCTCGGATGCGGTGGGTAGCGGGGGGCTGCGGCCACCTTGCTGCAGTTTGCGCATGGTGGGCAGGAACTGGAGCCGATCGTAGGCCGATGTTCTTACCCAGGCAAACGATTTGTTTGCATCCAGATATGAGATTCATGCATGAATGGAGGAGGCCGCCGGCGCGCTCCATTGCTGCTGCACGCTCTCGATGAGCAGGCCCGCAAACGCCTGCGCGGCCGCGCTGCGCGAGGTGCGCGCATTCCACAGCAGGCTTGCGGTGCGCAGCAGCGGCGGCTGCAGGCCGAGCGCGCAAAGCCCCTGGCCGTGCAGCGCGGCGGCGCGCTGCGGAACGATGCAGGCGAGCTGCGGCCCGCAGTGGCAGGCGGCGATCAGCGCGTGCACCGACTCCATCTCGACCATGACCCTGGGCTGCACGCCCGCGGCGCGAAAGTGCTCCTCGAGCAGGCGCCGCGTCGCAAAGCGCCGCGACAGCAGTGCCAGCGGCACGTCCTGCAACTGCTGCAGCTGCAGGGGCGCCTGGGCCGCGAGCGGGTGCGAGGCATGGGCGACAAACTGCATGTGTTCCTCGAACAGCGGCTCGGAGTCGACACCCTCGACGCCCGCAGGATGAAACGCCATGCCCATGTCGAGATCGCCGCTGAGCAGCAGCGCTTCGATCTCGGGCGCCAGCAGTTCGCGCAGCACCACATGGATCTTGGGGTAGCGCGCGTTGAACGTCGCCACGGCCGACGGCACCAGCGTGTGCAGTGAAGTCGGAATCACGCCCACGGTGAGTTGACCGGCTTGCAGGCTTGCCAGATCGGCCAGCGCCATGCGCCCGGCTTCGAGCTCCTGCAGTGCGCGCGCCGCATAGTCCTTGAAGACCCGCCCGGCCTGCGACAGCTTCAGGCCCCGGCCCACACGTTCGAACAGCGGCACGCCCAGCTCTTCCTCTATCTGGCGCAGGCCGTGGGACAGCGTCGACTGGGTGACGAACAACTGCTTGGCCGAGGTCGTGAGGTGCTCGGTACGCGCGATGTCGAGAAAGTAACGCAGCTGGCGGATTTCCATGGAAGCGAGCAAGTGCAGAAAGTTAAACGTTCGAAATTATCGAATGAATCAACAGAAATAAATCATTGGATTGGTTAAATAACCGACATTAAGCTGTACTCCAGCGGCATTTTTCTTCCTGCCCCGCCGCAGCAAAGAGATCCGCATGAGCAACGAATTCACCATCGAACGCATCCAGGTGCGCATCCTGGACATCCCCACCATCCGCCCGCACAAGCTGTCGTTTGGTTCCATACAGCGCCAGAGCCCGGTCATCGTGCAGCTGTGGCTGCGCAACGGCGCCTGCGGCTTCGGCGAGGCCGCAACCATTGGCGGTCCATCCTGGAACGAGGAGTCGCCTGAAAGCATTGCGCATGCGATCGAGAACTACCTGGCGCCCGCGGTGCTCGGGCAGCTGGCCGGCGGCATCGAACAGGTGCTGGCACGCATGGACCTGGCCTGCAAGGGCAATGCGTTCGCGAAATCGGCCGTGGAAATGGCGCTGATCGATGCGCTGGCGCGCACGCTGGACATTCCCGCCTCGCAGTTGCTGGGCGGCAAGCTGCACCAGAGCCTGCCCCTGGCCTGGACCCTGGCCAGCGGCGATGTGGAGCGCGACCTGCAGGAAGCCCAGCTGCGCCTGGAGCAGGGCCGCCACCGTATCTTCAAGATGAAGATAGGCGCGCGCGCACCGCAGGACGACGTGGCCCATGTGAGCCGCATCGCACGCGGTCTGCCCGATAGCGCGACGCTCACGGTGGACGTGAACCAGGCCTGGGACGGCAATACCGCGCGCCGCTATCTGCCCCAGCTCATCGAAGCCGGCGTGACGCTGATTGAACAGCCCGTGGCCAAGTGGAACGTTCCCGCGCTGCGCCAGCTGACGCAGGAACTCAAGGGCGCGCTGATCATGGCCGACGAGACCGTGTGCACGCCGCAGGAAGCAATGATGCTGGCGCGCGAACAGGCCGCGCATGTGTTCTCTCTCAAGGTTGCCAAGCACGGCGGACTGCTGCGCACGCGCAAGGTCGCGGCCGTGGCCGAGGCCGCCGACATCGGCTGGTATGGCGGAACGATGCTCGAAACGTCGATAGGCAGCGCGGCTTCGGCCCATGTGTTTGCGACGCTGCCCGGCGCCCACCATGGCTGCGAGCTGTTCGGCCCGCAGTTGCTGGTCGACGACATCGTCGAGCAGCAGATGGCCATACGCGACTTCGCGCTGCAGCTGCCCGACGGGCCGGGCTACGGCGTTACGGTGTCGCTGAGCCAGCTCGATCGCTTCGACCGCGCGCTTGCCGGCCAGCAGCCGCTGCACGTGGACCTGGGCGCGGCGCGCGCCTGACATTTTTCCGGCCGCATGTTGTACGCCTGCGGCCCCACCATCAAAGGAGTTTCCGATGTTGTTTCTTGTCCGCATGGATGTGCGCATTCCCCATGACCTGCCCGCCGAGCAGGTCAACGAAATCAAGCTGCGCGAAAAAGCCTATTCGCAGGAACTGCAGCGCGACGGCCGCTGGCAGTCGATCTGGCGCGTGGTCGGCGAATACGCGAACTACAGCGTCTTCAATGTGGCGTCGAACGACGAACTGCACGATCTGCTGCAGGGCCTGCCGCTGTTCCCCTATATGGACATCGATGTGACGCCGCTGGCGCGCCACCCCTCGGCCATCGCCTGAGCGTCGCTGTCCAGCACCAAGAACCTCTGAAGGAGACAAAAAATGAAAAACCGCTTTCTGCAAAAAACCCTGCTGGGCGCGGCGCTTGCCGCCTGCGCCGTTTCCAGCTTTGCCCAGGGTGCCGTCGGCAACTGGCCCGACAAGCCGGTCAAGTGGATCGTGCCGTTTCCGCCGGGCGGCGCGATGGACGCCATTGCACGCACGCTGGGCGAAGTCGCGGGCCGCAAGCTGGGCCAGCCTTTCGTCATCGAGAACAAGGCGGGCGCGGGCGGCAACATCGGCGCCGACGCGGTTGCCAAGGCACCGGCCGACGGCTATACGCTGATGATCACGTCGATAGGCATGGCAACCAATGGCGCGCTCTACAACAAGCTCAGCTACGACCCGATCAAGGATTTCGCGCCCGTGAGCCTGCTGGCCGTGGTGCCCAACATCCTGGTTGCCGGACCCAAGCAGTCGGACGTGAAGAGCGTCAAGGACCTGATTGCCAAGGCCAAGCAGAACCCAGACAAGCTGACCTATGCCTCGGCCGGCAACGGCACCTCCATTCATCTCGCGGGTGCAAGCTTCACATCGCTGACCGGCGTGAAGATGCTGCATGTGCCCTACCGCGGCAGCGGCCCGGCCGTGACCGATCTGCTCGGCGGCCAGGTCGATTTCATGTTCGACAGCATCACCTCGGCACGCCCCCATATCGAGGCCGGCAAGCTGCGCGCAATCGCCATCACCACCAAGACGCGTTCGCCTTCGCTGCCTGACGTGCCCACGGTCGCCGAAGCCGGCGTTCCGGGCTACGAAGTCTCGCCCTGGTTCGCGACCTTCATGCCCGCCGGAACGCCCGCGCCCATCGTTGAAAAGCTGGGCAAGACGCTCAACGAAGCGATGAACGACCCCGAGGTCAAGAAGCGCCTGAGCGCCATCGGCGCCGAGCCCATAGGCAGCACGCCGCAGGCGCTGGCCGTCCATCTGAAGACCGAGACCGATCGCTGGACCAAGCTGATCAAGGAATCCAACATCAAGGTGGATTGACCTTATCCTTACCGGGCCTGCTTGCAGGCCCTTTTTTCATTCGTTCCCATTTCTTCGTTGTTGCCCATGCCCGAATTGCATTCCATCGTCCAGGGACAAGGTCCCGTCATCGTTCTGAGCCACGCGCTGGGCTGCGACCTGCACATGTGGGACGAAGTCACCGCACTGCTGCAGGACCGCTATACCGTCGTGCGCTACGACCAGCGCGGCCATGGCCGCTCGCCGGCCAGCGGCGCGGATTTCAACATGCATGATCTGGCCGCCGACGCGGCCGAGCTGATTGCGCGCCTGGGGCGCGGGCCGGTGCATTTTGCCGGGGTGTCCATGGGCGGCATGACGGCCCAGGCGCTTGCCGCGCTCCACCCCGACACCGTGCGCAGCATCACCATTGCCAATTCGGCCGCGCATTACGATGCCGCCGCGCGCCAGGGCTGGAGCACGCGCATCGAGACTGTCGCGGCGCAGGGCGTGGCGGCCATTGCCGACGGCGCGCTGCAGCGCTGGCTGTCGCCCGATTTCCTGGCGCGCCATCCGCAGCGCGTGGCGCAGATGCGCGAAGCGCTGGTGCGGATTCCTGCCAAGCCCTACGCCCAGGCCTGCGCCGCGGTCGGGGGCATTGAACTGCACCTGACCAATCCTTCCATCCGCTGCCCGGCGCTGGTCATTGGCGGCACGCTGGACGCGGCCACGCCCATGGCGCTGTCGCAGCAGATCGCCGACGGCATTGCCGGCGCCGAGCTGGCGACCATCGAGGCCGCGCACATCAGCTGCGTCGAGCAGCCCGAGGCGTTTGCGCAGCTGCTCGACGGCTTCATCCAGCGCGTCTGAGCGGGCGGCTCAGGCCGGCGCGGGAAACCCGGCCTGCAGCAATTCCCGCAGCGTGTTTGCCACGCCATGGCGGCCTTCGCGCCGCCAGGCGAGGTGCATTTCGACGTCGAGTCCGCTCACATTGGCGATGGGCTTGAAGCAGACGTTGGCATAGCGCAGCTTCATGGACGAACGCGGCACCAGCGCGATGCCCACGTTCGCGTCGACCAGCGCCAGGATCGAATGCGTATGGCTCAGCGTCTGCACGGTTTCGGGCGCGACGCCATTGGCGCGCAGCTGGCCGGCAACGATCTCGTACAGATAACGTGACTCCGAAGGGCAGAACTCGATGAAGGCCTGGCCCTGCAGCGCGCTCAGGGGGACCTCGTCCAGCGCCGCGAGCGCGTGATCGAGCGGCATGGCGAGCATGAACGGCTCGCGCAGCAAGGGGGCACAGGCGCTGAAACTGCGCGGCGCGAACGGCCGCACTATGCCGATGTCGATGCGGTCTGCGCCCAGGGCCTCGATCTGATCGACCGACTGCATCTCGCGCAGCACCAGGTGCACGTCGGGCAGGCGCGCGCGCGCGAAGGCCAGCAACTGGGGCAGCAGCGTGAAGCTGGCCGCGGGAATGAAGCCCAGCGTCACGCTGCCGGCTTCGGCCTGCATGGCGCGGCGCGCGGCAATGGTTGCCGCCTGGCTGCGCCGCAGTATGTCCTCGGCTTCGCGCAGAAAGATCTTGCCGGCCACCGTGAGACGCACCGCGCCGCCCGCGCGCTCTAGCAGCTGCACGCCGACTTCATGTTCCAGCAGCTGGATCTGCCGCGTCAGCGGCGGCTGGGTCATGTTCAGCAGCGTGGCCGCGCGGCCGAAATGCAGCTCGGAAGCGACGGCCACGAAACAGCGAAGTTGAGACAGTTGGAACATGATTCATTTATTGAATTGCGGCATCCGATGTCTGGATTGGACGCCGCCTCGATGCACTTCTAGAGTTGCTGTTTTCGACCAACAGTCTTCTGGGAGCCCACATGACTTCATTTACCGGCCCGGCACTGCGCGCAGCGCTCAACGGCATTTCCGGCATTCTCGTCACGCCTTTCGATGCGCAGGACGCCATCTGCAGCGCACCGCTGCAGCCCGTGGTCGACCGCGCCGTCGATGCCGGCGTGCATGTGCTGGTGGCCAACGGCAACACCAGTGAATTCTATGGGCTGCAGGCGCAGGAGGCCGAACGCATGGTGCATGTGGCAGCCGAATGCGTGGCCGGGCGCGTGCCGCTGCTCGGCGGCGTGGGCCGCAGCGTGCACGAGGCGCGTGCGCTGGCCAAGGCCTCCGTGAAGGCCGGCGCCGCGGCGCTGATGGTGCACCAGCCGCCAGACCCGTTTGTCGCGCCGCGCGGCGTGGTCACCTATGTGCAGCAGATTGCCGAGGCCGCCGAAGGCCTGCCGCTGGTGCTTTATCTGCGCAATGAAAACATCGGCCTGGCAACGATTGAGGCGCTGTGCCGCATTCCCGAGGTCGTGGGCGTCAAGTGGGCTTCGCCCACGCCGCTGCTGCTGGCCGAAATCATTCGCCGCACCGCCGATCGCGATCTCGCCTGGGTCGGCGGTCTGGCCGAAGTCTGGGCGCCGCCGCTGTATGCGGTGGGCGCGCGCGGCTTCACGTCGGGCCTGATCAATGTGTTTCCCGAGCGTTCGGTGGCGATCTACAACGCGCTCGAGCAGGCCGACTACCCGCTGGCGATGCGCCTGATCGGCCAGATGCTGCCGTTCGAGGAATTGCGCGCCCAGGAGAACAACGGCGCCAACGTCACCGTCGTCAAGGCCGCGCTGCAATGGATGGGCAACGACTGCGGCGCGACGCGCGCGCCGTCGGCCTGGCCGCTGAGCGCCACCCAGCAGCAGCAGCTCGAAGCGCTGCTCAACGGCTGGAAGGTCTGAGCAACTTCCGCGCCTTGTGCGCCGCAGCGGCGGGCTGTGCCGCCGCTGCGCGCCTCTCCCCTGTGAGCGACCCATAACTATTAAGGACAAACCATGCCTGCACGCCGCACTCTCCTTGCCCTCGCACTGCTTTCTCCGCTGTGCTCCGTTGTTTCCGCCCAGAACTTTCCCGCGCGTCCCATCACCATCGTCATCGGCTCGACCGCGGGCAGCGCCACCGACGGCCTGGCGCGCGCCGTGGCCGCCGAAGTGGGCAAGGAAACCGGGCAGTCGGTGATTGTCGAGAACCGCGCCGGCGCCTTCGGCAGCATTGCGGCCCAGCAGGTGGCGCGCGCCCAGCCCGACGGCTACACGGTGTTCATGACGACCAACACCACGCAGTCGGCCAATCCGCACCTGCTCAAGAAGCTGGCCTATGACCCGCTCAAGGATTTCGCGCCCGTGGCGCTGCTGGCCAAGGGCCCGCTGCTGCTGGTGGTCAACCCCAAGCTGGGTGTCAACAGCATTGCCGAACTCGTGGCCCTGGCCAAGCGCCAGCCGGGCAAGCTCAACTACGGCTCGGGCAGCTCGTCGGCCCAGGTCGCGACCGAGCTGTTCCAGCAGATGACAGGCACCAAGTTCAACTATGTGCCGTACAAGGCCAACCCGCCCGCGGTCATCGACCTGATTGCCGGCCAGACCGATCTGATGATTGTCGACTTGGCGACCACCGTGCCCCAGGTCAAGGCCGGCAAGCTCAAGGCGCTGGGCCTGAGCAGCCCCGGCCGGCTGTCGCTGATGCCCGGCGTGCCGGCGATCAGCGAGTCGCTGCCGGGCTATGAGTTCGGTTACTGGAACGCGCTCTACGCGCCCGCGGGCACGCCCGCGCCCGTGGTGCAGAAGCTCAATGCGCTGATGCGCAACGCCATGCAGACCGCGGCGGTGCGCAACGTGGCCGAACAGTCGGGCATGGAAGTCGCGCTGTCGTCGCCCGATGAAATGAACCGCTTCCAGATTGCCGAGTACGAGCGCTGGGGAAAGATCATCAAGGCCGCTGGCATTCAGCCGGAGTGAGCGGCGGGCAGGGACTGAATTTGGGCGCCTTCAGCGGCGCCTTTTCCATTGGAAGAACCAAGATGATGCAATCCACCGATGCCCGCAGCGGCGCCTTGCTGGGCGCTGCCTGGGGCGAATCCACGCCTGAACAGATAGATGCCGCCGTCGCTGCCGCCGCCTCGGCCGCCGACGCTTTTGCGGCCACGTCAAATGCCCAGCGCGCGGCATTCCTGCGCGCCCTGGCCCAGGCCCTGGCCGATCACTCCGCGGCCTTGCTGCCGGTTGCCGACCGCGAAACGGCGCTGGGCCTGGCGCGGCTCGAAGGCGAACTGGCGCGCACCGCTTTCCAGCTGCGCGGCTTTGCCGACGCGCTGGAGCAGGGCGCGGCCCAGGCCTTTCTCGATGAAGCGGCGATCGCCGGCGCACCGCCTGCGGGCCGGCCGCGGCTCACGCGCATCCAGGCGCCGCTGGGCCCGGTCGCGGTGTTTGCCGCGAGCAATTTCCCGTTCGCGTTCTCGGTGCTGGGCGGCGACAGCGCCAGCGCGTTTGCCGCGGGCTGCCCCGTGGTGCTCAAGGCCCATCCCGGCCACGCGCAGCTCTCGCGCGACGTCGCGGCCATCGCCTCCTCGGTGGTCGCGCAATGCGGACTGCCCGCGGGCGTGTTCCAGCTGGTCGAAGGCGCTGCCATCGAAGTGGGCGTGCAGCTGGTGCAGGCACCGGCCATTGCGGCCGTGGCGTTCACGGGATCGTTCAAGGGCGGCACGGCGCTGGCGCGGCTGGCGACCGAGCGCCCGCGCCCGATTCCTTTCTACGGCGAACTCGGTTCGGTCAACCCGCTGGTGGTGTTGCCCGCGGCGCTGGGGGGCGGCGCAGGCGTCGCCGACGCGCTGGCCCAGACGCTGGCCGATTCGATCTGCCTGGGCGCAGGGCAGTTCTGCACCAGCCCCGGCGTGATCGTGGTGTTCAAGGATGGGCCGGGCGAGGCCTTCGTGCAGCAGCTGGCCACGCGCCTGGCCGCGCTGGCGCCGCATGCCATGCTCAATGCGGGCATACGCGCGGCGTTCGAGCGCGGCGTGGGCCAATGGCGCGCCCATGCCAGGTTGCAGGTGCTGGTCGACGGCGCGCCGCGTGAAGGCGGCCCCCAGCCATTTCTGGCCCAGGTCGATGGCGCGGAGTTCATTGCCGATCACGCACTGCACGAGGAAGTGTTCGGCTCGGCCGCGCTGATTGTGCGGGTCGACGACAGCGCGCAGGCGACGGCGGTGCTGGGCGCCATTGGCGGCACGCTTACCACGACGCTATGGGGTGTGCCTGCAGGCGACGAGCTGCCTGACGCGGCGCTGCTGGCGCTGGTGCGCAAGGCCGTGCAGGTGTCGGGCCGCGTGCTGTTCTCGGGCGTGCCCACGGGCGTGGCGGTCACCGCCGCCCAGCACCATGGCGGGCCGTTTCCGGCATCGACCGCGCCGTTCACCACGTCGGTGGGCTATGCGGCGATCGAACGTTTCCTGCGGCCGCTGGCGCTGCAGGATGCGCCGCAGTGGCTGCTGGCCAAAGAAGGCGCTTTTTTCTGAGGATGGGCCGCGCGTTGCGCGGCTTTTCCTGGTTTTCTGCAGCACATGGGCGTATGGCTACAATCGGATGGGAATGATTCTTGTTCATTGCGGTCTTGTCGTGCCGCGGGAGAATCGGGACCCCGCCCATGCCTGCCGTACAACCTTCCGCCCACAGCGAAATCGCCGCGCTCTATGCCGACCACCATGGCTGGCTGCAGGGCTGGCTGCGCAAGAAAGTCGGCAATGCGTTTGACGCGGCCGATCTTGCGCAAAGCACTTTTCTCAAGCTGCTGTGCAGTCAGGGCGGCGAACCCTTGCAGGAGCCGCGCGCCTATCTGGTGACGGTGGCGCGCAATCTGCTGCTCAACCAGGTGCGCCGGCGCGCGATCGAGCAGGCCTACCTTGATGCCTTGGCGGCGTTGCCCGAACCGGTTGCACCACCGCCCGAAGCACGGCTGATGGTGCTCGAGACGCTGATCGAGATAGACCGCCGTCTGGGCCATCTGCCCGCGCTGGCCAAGCAGGCCTTTTTGCTCGCGCAGATCGAAGGACTGGGCCATGGCGAGATCGCGGCCGAACTGGGCATTTCGGTTTCCACGGTCAAGCGCCACCTGGCCAAGGCCGCGCTGCGCTGCTTTTTCCCGGAGTAGGTGCGATGCAGGCATTGCATGACACCGCGGGCGATAACGAGCCTGGCATTCCCGCCGAAGTCGCCCAACAGGCGGTGCAGTGGTGGCTGACGCTGCGCGGCGCGCCGGTCTCTGCGCGCCAGCGCGCGGCCTGGCAGCAATGGCGCGCACAAAGTCCGGAGCATGAAGCCGCGTGGCAGCGCATCGAATCCGTGGGCCGGCAGATGGCCGGCATTTCGCTGCCGCTGGCGCGCGCCACGCTGGCGGGCCCGCATGCGCCGCGAAGGCGGCGCAGCGTTCAGCTGCTCGCGGGCCTGGTGGTCGCCGGGGGCAGTTTCTCGCTGCTGCGCCAGACACCCGCCTGGCGCGCCTGGGCCGCCGATGAAGTCGCGGGCCTGGGCGAGCAGCGCCGGCTCGCGCTGCCCGATGGCGGTGCCGTCGTGCTCAACACCGACAGCGCGATCAACATCCGCTACGGCAGTGCGCAGCGCGTGGTGCAGCTGGTGCGCGGTGAAATCCTGGTGCAGACCGCGGCCGATGCCCAGCGCCGGCCGTTCGTTGTCGAGACCGCGCTGGGCCGCGTGCGCGCGCTGGGCACGCGCTTCACGGTGCGCGAGCGTGCGGCGAGCGTCAGCGTCGAAGTCCTGCAGGGCGCGGTCGAGTTGACTCCCGCGCGCGCAGCGCAGGCCACGCAGCGGCTGAACGCCGGCGAGCAGGGCAGGTTCACTGCGCTGCAGGCGCACAGCACGGGTGCGCTCGATGACGCCGCAGGCGCCTGGGCCGACGGCATGCTGGTCGCAGCGCGCATGCGCCTGGACGATTTTCTTGCCGAGCTGGGCCGCTACCGGCGCGGCCGGCTGGGCTGCGACCCGGCCGTCGCCCACCTGCGGGTGTCGGGCGCCTACCCGCTGGCCGACACCGACCGCGTGCTCGCGGCGCTGACCAGCGCGCTGCCCGTGCAGGTGCACTTCTTCTCGCGCTACTGGGTGATGGTGCGGCCGGCTTAGGCGCGTTGCCTGGATTGCGCCCAGGACGGCGCATGCAGCGCGTCGACGAGAAAGTCCACCAGCCGGCGCACCTTGAGCGGCAGCTGCTTGCGCGTGGCATAGACCGCGAAGATGCCGAGTTCCGCGGCGCGGAAATCGGGCATCAGCTCCACCAGCGCGCCGCTGCGCAGGTCTTCATGGACCAGAAAGTCGGGCTGCAGAATGATGCCCTGGTGGGCCAGTGCCGCGGCCCGGCAGGTGTCGCCATTGTTGGCGTGGATGCGCGAATGCGTGCGCACGGTCACTTCGCCTGCGGGGCCCGCGAAGCTCCAGTTGTCGCCCGATGACCAGTAGGAATAGGAAATCACGGCGTGGCGCGTGAGTTCTTGTGGGTGCATGGGCGTGCCCTGGCGCGCGAGGTAATCCGGCGAGGCGCACAGCACCATGCGCGTGCGCGCCAGCTCGCGGCTCACCAGGCTGGAGTCGGAGAGCCGGGCGATGCGTATCACCAGGTCGTAGCCTTCCTCGACCAGATCAACCACGCGATCCGACAGAACAATGTCCAGCGTGACCTGTGGATTGTCGGCCGCGAAACGCCCCCACAGCGCCGCCAGATGCAGCGCGCCGAAAGTCTGCGGCGCGCCTATGCGCAGCCGCCCCTGCGCCTGCAGCGCGCTGACCCCGACCTCGCCCTCGGCTTCCTGCACGGCCGCGAGTATTTCCTTGCAGCGCTGGTAGTAGGCCTGGCCTTCGCTGGTCAGCGACAGGCGGCGCGTGGTGCGCTGCAGCAGGCGCGTGCCCAGGTGGGCCTCGAGTTCATTGACATGGCGCGAGACCGCGGGCTTGGACAGGCCTGCGGAATCCATCGCACCCACAAAGCTGCCGGCCTCGACCACGGCAGTGAAAGTCTTCATGGATTGAAAAAGATCCATAGTCTCAAATTTCGGAACAATTTGTCCATCATAAGAGGATTTATCTGCAAAGTACAAACCAATAAAGTTCATCCATGCCAGCCAAAACTGGCAAGCGACGAATCAGGTCCCTCCACTTCGCAACAGGATTTCCATCATGAACATCACTCTCATCGGCGCCGGCAACATGGGCGCGGGCTTCGTCAAGCAACTCACCGCCGCCGGCCATCAGGTGCGCGTCACCGCGCGTGACCCGGCCAAGGCCCAGGCCCTGGCCGCCGCCCACCCCGGCGCAAGCGCCGCAGTCGCCAGCGAGGCGCTGGGCGACTCGCAGGTGGTCATCGTCGCCACCGGCTACGCCGATGCCGTTCCCGCGCTGCAGGCCCTGGGTTCGCTGCAAGGCCGCATCGTGATCGACATCACCAACCCGCTGACGCCCGACTACATGGGCCTGACGCTGGGCCATGACACATCGGCGGCCGAAGAGATCGCCAAGGCCTTGCCCGGCGCCCAGGTGGTCAAGGCGTTCAACACGGTGCTGGCCCAGGTGCTGGCCCAAGGTCCGGCGTTTTCCGCCGACCAGAACGTGCCGGTGTTCTATGCCGGCGACGACGAGCGCGCCAAGCAGACGGTGCGGGCGCTGGCCGAGAGCATGGGCTTCACGCCGATAGACGCGGGCACCCTGAAGAATGCGCGCTATCTTGAGCCGGTGGCCGGCCTCAACATCTATTTCGCCTATGGCGCGGGCCATGGCACGCAGATCGCCCCCACCTGGATACATCGCAACTGATCGCCAAGGAAAACACCATGAACGCCACCCTCTCACTGCTGGGCCGCATAGGCCTCTCGCTGCTTTTCATCATTTCGGGCTGGGGCAAGATCAGCGGCTATGCGGGCACCCAGCAATACATGGAAGCCATGGGCGTGCCCGGCGCGCTGCTGCCGCTGGTCATCCTGCTGGAACTCGGCGGCGGCCTGGCCATCGCGGCCGGCCTGTTCTCGCGCTGGGTCGCACTGGCCCTGGCAGGCTTCTCGGTCGTCACCGCGCTGGTTTTCCACGCGAACTTCGGCGATACGATGCAGGCCATCAACTTCTGGAAGAACATCGGCATGGCCGGAGGTTTCCTGCTGCTCGCGGCACAGGGAGCAGGTGCTTTCAGCATTGATGCGCTGATCGGCCGGCGCAAGGTGCAGGCGTCATAAAGGACGCTGCCCGCATCCACCCACAAGACGCGGGCGCAGCGCGCCCGCCGACCCTGGAGTTTCACCATGTCTCGCGCACCTTCTCTTTTCATCTCCCATGGCTCGCCGATGTTCGCGCTCGAACCCGGCGAACTCGGGCCGCATCTGCAGCAGCTGGGCGCAGCGCTGCAGGATCTGTCGGCCATCGTCGTGGTGTCGCCGCACTGGCAGACGCGCGACATCCGTGTCGCGGCCACGGCCAGTCCCGAAACCATCCATGATTTCGGTGGTTTCCCCGAACCGCTGTATGCGTTGCGTTACGAGCCGCCGGGCGCGCCCGAACTTGCCGCCGAGATTGTCCGTATGCTTGCCGACGCCGGCCTGCCCGCGACGCTGGACGCGCAGCGCGGCCTCGATCACGGCGCCTGGGTGCCGCTGCGCTATCTCAAGCCCGCGGCCGACGTTGCGGTGCTGCAGGTGTCGCTGCCCGCAAGAATGACTACCCAGGGCGCGCTCGAACTGGGCCGGGCGCTGGCGCCGCTGCGCGACCGCGGCGTGCTGATCGTCGGCTCGGGCAGCCTCACGCACAACCTCTACGAGTTCCGCTCGCACATCAGCGACCCGGAGTACGCGCAGGCGTTTGCCGATTGGGCTGCCGATGCCGTCGCGCGCCGTGACGCGCAGGCGCTGGTCGAATACCGTGTCCGCGCGCCGCATGCTGAGCGCGCGCATCCCACCGAGGAACATTACCTGCCGCTGCTGGTGGCGCTGGGCGCGAGCGCGGCGCACGAAGCCGCCGCCTTGATTCCCGGCGGCATGACCAATGGCGTGCTGTCGATGGACTCGTTCGGCTTTGGCCTGGACCCTGCCTGGCCCCAGCCGGGCGTGCAAGCAAGGGCCTGAAAATAAATGAGCTGATTGCGCACAGCTGGGTGTCATCAGGGCAAGGAGCGCAGGAATGTGCGCTCACAGCTCCATTCATCCATCTCTTTTCTCAAGGCTTTCCATGCGCCTCCAGACTGTGCAGCAGCTTCCCTTTGCCGATTCTCCCGACTGCGTGCCCTTGCGTCCCGGCCCTGTGGCGCTGGCGCTGCGCGTGCTGTGCGCGGGCACGCTGGCGAGCCTGGCCGTTGCCGCCGCGCTCGCACCGCAGCCGGCCCGGGCCCAGGCGGCTGCGCAGCAGGGCGCGGCGCAGCGGCTGTACGCGATTCCCGCGGGTCTGCTGGAAACCGTGCTCAACCGTCTCGGCCGCGAGGCGGGCGCGCTGCTGACGTTCGATTCGACGATCACCGACGGCCTGCGCAGCGGCGGCGTCAACGGCCAGTTCGCGGTGCAGCAGGCGCTGGAGCAGGCGCTCAAGGGCACGGACCTGATGGTCGTGCGCTCGGCCGGCGGCGGCTATGCGCTGCGCGCCATTCCCACGTCGCAGGGCGCGGGCGGCGCCACGCTGGCCGCGGTGACCGTCACGGCCGCGGCGCGCGGCGACGGCCGCACCGACGGCTCGGGCAGCTATGTGGCCGGGCCTTCGGCCGGCGCCACCGGCCTGAGCCTGGCGCTGCGCGAGACGCCGCAGTCGGTCACCGTGGTCACGCGCCAGCAGATGGACGACCAGGGCAGCACCAGCGTGTCGGACGTGATGCGCCAGGCCGCGGGCATCACGGTGCAAAGCTACGACAGCGAGCGTTCGAGCTTCAATGCGCGCGGTTTCTCCATCACCCAGTTCCAGTACGACGGCGTGGCCAAGGACTATGACGGGGTCTACGACTGGGGTGCGACCAACAGCGACATGACGATCTTCGACCGCGTGGAAATCGTCAAGGGCGCGACCGGGCTGATGGGCGGCACGGGCGATCCATCGGCCGCAGTGAATTTCATCCGCAAGCGCCCCAGCGAACAGTTTGCGGGCGCGGTCACGGCCAGCCTGGGCTCGTGGAACAACGCGCGCACCGAGCTCGATCTTTCGAGCCCGCTCAATGCCAGCGCCAGCGTGCGCGGCCGCGTGGTCGCGGCCTATCAGGACCGTGAATCCCATCTGGACCACTACCAGCAGAAGAAAAGCGTGTTCTATGGCGTGGTCGAGGCCGATCTCACGCGCGACACGCGCCTGACGGTGGGCGCCGACTACCAGAACACCGATCCGCGCGGCTCGACCTGGACGGGATTTCCGCTGTTCTTCAGCGACGGCAGTCGCACCGACTGGGACCGTTCCTTCAATCCCGCGACCACCTGGAGCCAGCGCAAGCTCACTTCGCGCAACCTGTTTGCGACGCTGGAGCAGCAGCTGGCCAACGACTGGAAGTTCAAGCTCAGCGCCAACAGCGAAAGCAGCAAGCACCGCTCGCTGCTGGGCTCGGCCAGCGGCGGCTATCCCGACCCGGTCAGCGGCGAAGGCATGTACTTCTTCATGGGCGACTTCCGCGGCAACCGCACGCAGAACACGCTCAGCGCAAGCCTGTCGGGCCCGTACGAGCTGCTGGGCCGCAAGCATGAGGCGATGTTCGGCGCGACCTGGTCCGATACCAACACGGACGGCCCCTGGTCCGAGTCGCTGTACCCGGCGCTGCCCGGCAGCATCTTTGGCTGGAACGGCGACTATGCACAGCCGGCTTTCCCGCCGATCGCGGCGTATGAGGACAAGCGCCGCCAGTCGTCGTTCTACGGCGCCACGCGGCTGCGGCCCACGGACGCGCTGTCGGTGATTGTCGGCGCGCGCGTGAGCCGCGTCGACGCCAGCGACAGCCGCGTCTACAGCGACGGCGTGACGCCGGCGCTGGAAAGCGGCATGCGCACGCGCGGCCAGGTCACGCCCTATGCCGGCGTGGTCTATGACCTCGACGACCGCTATTCGGTCTACGGCAGCTACACCAGCATCTTCTCGCCGCAGACCTCGCGCGACGCCAACCGCCAGTTCCTGCCGGAAGTCAAAGGCAAGAGCTTCGAAGCCGGCGTCAAGGGCGAATTCCTCGACGGCCGCGTCAACGCCAGCCTGGCCGCATTCCGCATCCAGCAGGACAACCTGGCCGAGTATGTCGATTTCGTCGACGGCGAGTCGGTCTACCGGCCCATCAAGGGCGTGACCAGCAAGGGCCTGGAGGCCGAGATCAGCGGCGAGATCGCACCGGGCTGGAACCTGCAGGCCGGCTATGCCTATGCCCATGTGCGCAATGCCAAGGGCGAAAGCGTCTACGGCGCCACGCAGATGCTGACCCAGCCCGCGCAGACGCTGCGGCTGTCGACCAGCTACCGGCTGCGCGGCGACTGGAACGCGCTCACGGTGGGCGCCAGCGTCGCCTGGCAGAGCGCGACCGACGGCCGCGTCTGGCATCCCGTGGCCAATGACTACGCCAGCATCCGCCAGAAGGGCTATTCGCTGGTCGGCCTGATGGCGCGCTACCAGTTCAGCCAGCAGCTGTCGGCGGCGCTGCACGTCAAGAACCTGTTCGACACCAAGTACTACTCGGGCCTGGGCCTGTTTGAAACCGGCTTCTACGGCGAGCCGCGCAGTGCGTCGGTGACGCTGCGCTACCAGTTCTGAGCAGGTCTGACGGCGCGGCCCTGGGGACGGGTCGTGCTGCCTGTTCCATTTTTGCAACAGGCTGTGCAGACGCCGGGCGGCCGCCCTAGAATCGCCGCCAGTCATGCGATTGAGATTCATTCCCATTCGCTTGTAGTCTGCCAGCCACGAATGGTCGCGACCGCTCCAGCCACAGCATTCCTGCCGCCCGCCCGGGTTGTGCCGGGCCATGGCGTCGCCGCGCGGCACTCCGGGCCGGGTCGCTCTCCAGGCCCATGCCTACAAACCGCTCTATGCACCAACGCCGTCTCCCTTGCTCCTGCCACCAGGCTTTGCCCGCGCTGCGCGCCACGGCCGCCGCCGCCTGCCTGGTCAGTCTGTTGCCCGCCGCCGTCCTGGCCCAGGAAGCGGACTTCTCGGTCTCGCTCGACGAAGTGCGCGTGACCGAGAAATCCGCGCCCAGCGTCTACAGCGAAGCCAGCGGCGCCTACACGCCACGCGCCGTCGAAGTCGGCAAGGCCGCGCAGTCGCTGCGCGAGATCCCTCAGTCGGTGACGGTGGTCACGCGCCAGCGCATGGACGACCAGGCGCTGCGCACGCTCGATGACGTCATGGCCCAGACCACGGGTGTGACGCGAGAGGAAACCTGGCTCGACACGACCTATTCCGCGCGCGGCCTGACCATCAGCAATGTTCGCTATGACGGCGGCGGTGCAACGTCGACGCGTTCGGGCAGCCGCAGCCAGGACATGGCGCAGTTCGACAGCGTGACGCTGCTGCGCGGCGCCGACGGCCTGTTCGGTGCCGGGGAAGCCGGCGGCGTGATCAACTACACCTACAAGCGCGCGCTGGCCCAGCGCCAGACCCAGGTGCTGCTGTCGGGCGGCAGCATGGCGAACTACCGCGCCGAACTCGACACCACGGGCGCGCTCAACGCCGAAGGCAGCATTCGCGCGCGCCTTGTGGCCGTGACCCACGACCGCAAGGAAATGGCCGAGCCTTCGCGCCTCAAGCGCCAGATGCTGTACGGCACGCTGGAGTTCGATCTGGCGCCCGAGACGCTGCTGACGCTGGGCAGCAGCCACCAGACCGATCGCAACACGGGCTTCAACGCGAGCCTGCCGCGCTATGCCGATGGCAGCGATCTGGGCTTGTCGCGCAATACCAATATGGGCGCGCCCTGGAACTGGATAGAGCGCGAGAACACCGCGTTGTTCGCCAAGCTCGAGCACCAGCTTGCGGCGGGCTGGCAGCTCAAGGCACAGCTGCGCCAGACGCGTTTCAACGAAGGCGTCAACGGTGCCGAGATCGAGAGCGCGCCCGCGCCCGGCACGCTGGTCGGTGCCGACTGGTGGATACACCAGAGCAAGTCGAAGACGCGTGAAACCAGCCTGGACCTCAACGCCCAGGGCGGCTTCGATGCGTTCGGCCGGCGCCACGATCTGATCCTCGGCGCCGATCTGCAGCGCACGCGCGATGTCACGCGCAGCCTCTGGCCGCGCATAGGCCCGGCCGACATCCTCAACCGCACGCCGCCGGCCGATCCCGGCTATCCGCTGGGCGACTGGACCAGCGGCTCGCAGACCCGCCTGCAGAAGTCAGGCTTCTACGGCTCGGTGCGTCTGCGTCCGGTCGACGACTGGGCGGTGATCCTGGGCGGCCGCTACACGCTGCAGGACCGCAGCAGCCAGCACGACATGGACGGCAGCCTGACTTCGCAAAGCCGCGAAGGCCATGTGTTCGTGCCGTATGCCGGTGTGGTCTACGACCTGTCGCCCCGCGCCAGCATCTATGCCAGCACGGCCGAGATCTACCAGTCGCAGGCCGGAAAGTTCTCGGCGCCGCTGCCCGGCGCGCCGCTCGATCCCGTGCGCGGCCGCACCTATGAACTGGGCATCAAGGGCGAATGGCTCCAGGGTCTGACGGCCAGCGCCGCGTTGTTCCACACCGAGAAGAAAGGCGAGGCGGTGGTCGATCCCGACTATCCGCAGACCGACTGGCGCGGCGGCTGCTGCTACTTTCGCGACGGCTTTCTGCGCAGCCGCGGCATCGACCTGGAGCTGACCGGCCGCGTCTCGCCCAACCTGCAGGTGGCCGTGGGCTATACCTTCAACGACAACGTCAACAAGCGCGCCGACGACGCGCGCTTCAGCACGGTGACGCCGCGCCATCTGTTCAAAGCCTGGGGCGATTACCGCTTTGGCGGCAGCCTGCAGGCCTGGAGCCTGGGCGCGGGAGTGGTGGCCCAGGCCGCGCATTACCGCGCGTCGGGCATCAGCGCCTACAACCCCGCGACCGGCGGCTATGACGGCGCCTGGACACCCTACCAGTTCACATCGCCCGGCTACGCCGTCTGGTCGGCGCGCCTGGGTTACGCCATCGACAAGGACTGGAAAGTTGCGGTCAACGTGAGCAATCTGTTCGACAAGGCCTACTACAGCACCGTGGGCTACGCGGGCTATGGCAACTTCTATGGTGAAAAGCGCGCCGTGGTGGTGACGCTGCAAGGTAAATTCTGAACGTGACAAAAATCGCCACCCCCATGCAGGGACGGGCCCTGCCAGTCGTGTCCCGTGTGCTGGCCGCCGTGTTCGGCGGCTATCTGCTGGCCAGCGCCTGGAGCGTGTTTGCCGCGGCCGTGTTTCCCGGCGCCGCCGAGGCCGTGCTCGCGGGCGTGCAGCTGAGCTTTGCGCTTTATGTGGCGGCGGTGATCTGGGCGTTCTCGCCCGTGCCGCCGGGCCGGGTCTGGGCCGGGCTGCTGCTGCCCGCGGCCGCTCTGGCCGCGCTGGCGGCGCTGCTGCCGCGCTGGGGCGCTTGAGATGGCCAAGGCACAAGCAACTTCCGGCGCCGGGCAGGGCGGTTTCCGCCAGGCCCAGGCCTGGCTGCACACCTGGTGCGGACTGTGGTTCTCCTGGCTGCTGTTCGCGGTGTTTCTCACGGGCACGCTGGCCGTGTTCGAGGAGCCCATCACCCACTGGATGACACCCGAACACCACGCCGAGGAGGCTGCCGCTCTGGCGGCCCCGGCCAAGCCCACGGCGTCGCTGGGCCAGCGCCTGGACTGGGGCGTGGCCTATATGCAAGAGCACCATGCGGGCGCCGGCATGTGGGAGCTGTGGCCGGCCGATGCCAAGGGTGCGGGCGAGCTGCGCGTTTTCTGGTTCGACAGCCAGCGCCAGTACGCTTCGGCTGAACTCGATACGGCCACCGGGGAAGCACTGGCCGCGGCGGGCCATGCGCCCGCGCGCCAGACGCTGGGCGGCCACCATTTCGTCGACTTCCATTACGAGCTGCACGCGGGCAAGGTGGGGCTGTGGATCGTGGGCATTGCCGCCATGGCGATGCTCGTGGCCCTGGTCAGCGGCGTCATCACGCACAAGCGCATCTTCAAGGACTTCTTCACTTTCCGCACGCGCAAGGGCCAGCGCAGCTGGCTCGATGCGCACAACGCGGTGGCGGTATTGACGCTGCCGTTCCAGTTCATGATTGCCTATACCGGCATCGTGATTTCCGGACTGACATTCATGCCCGCGGGCGTGGTCACGCAGTTCGGCGCGGACGGGGCGATGGCTTTCCAGGCCGCGCTCAACGAACCCGGCAAGCCCCGGCCTTCGGGCCAGCCCATGGCGCTGCCGGCCCTCGAATCGTTTGCCCGGCGCGGCGAGCAACTGATGGGCCAGCCGGTGCGCGCCGTGGTGATCGATCACCCGGGCGACGCGGCGGCGCGCATAGGCGTCTATGGCTGGAATGAAGACGCGGGCGCGCGCCAGCGCCTGAGCCCCACCAGCGGCCTGGCGATGTTTTCCGCGGCCACGGGCGAAGTGCTGCAGGTGCGCCTGCCCGGCGGCGTCGACGGCGGCAAGGCCTCGCTCACGCAGTCGGTGCTGGCCGGGCTGCACATGGTCGCGTTCGGCGGGTTCGCGCTCAAGTGGCTTTATTTCCTCTGCGGCCTGGCGGGCAGCGCGATGATGGCCACGGGCGCCATCCTGTTCATCGTCAAGCGCCGCTCGCGGCATCTGGGCGAATTCGGCAGCGCGACGGCGCGCGTCTACCGGCTGATAGAAGCCGCGAATGTCGCCGCCATCGCCGGCCTGGGCCTGGCCTGCATCAGCTTTCTCTGGGCCAACCGCATGGTGCCGCTGGGCCTGGCCCACCGTGACGATTGGGAGCTCGCGGTCTTCTTTGGCGTATGGGCGCTGGCGCTGGTGCATGCGCTCGCGCGCCCGGCCGCGGCCGCCTGGAAGGAGCAACTGGGCCTGCTGGCCGCGCTGTGCCTGCTGCTGCCGCTGCTCAATGCGCTCACGGTGGGCGATCACCTGGGCGCGCAGCTGCTGCGCGGCGATTGGGAAAGCGCGGGCGTGGAGCTGTTTGCGCTGGCCACGGGCCTGGCGGCGGTCTGGGGCCGGCGCTCGATGGCGCGGCGCAAGTCCATTGCGGCCAGCGTGCGTCGCTCCGGCGCCAGCGTCGAAGCAGAGGTGAAAGCATGAGCGAGTGGCTTGCGGGTCTGTTGTCGCTGGGGCTGGCATTTGCCGGCATGGCCGCGCTGGCATTTGCGATGGAGCGCCACTACGAGCAGCTCACGGGCGCGCGCGGCACACCGCCCGCATGGCGGCTGCGCTGCCTGGGTGCGGCGCTGCTGCTCGCCGCCTTGCTGCCCTGTGTCTGGGCCTGGGGCGCGACGGTGGGCAGCGTTGCCTGGCTGGGCTTGATGTCGGCCGGCGCCGTCGGCTGCGTGGCCGCGATCAGCGCCGCGCCGCGCTGGGCCGCGCGCGCGGCCTGTGCGCTCGGGCCGGGCGCGCTGCTGGCGCTGGCCTGGGCTGGCATCGCGCAGTGAGCGCCGTAAGCGCCGCGGGCTTGGCGCCGGCGCGGCGGCTGCGGCTTCCGCCAGGAGTTACTTCTCCTGCATGTTCGCGGCCTTGACGATTTCACCCAGGCGCTTGCGTTCGGCATCGGCGAACTTCACGAACTCGGGGCGGCTGCCGCCCATGGGCTCTATGCCCAGGCCCTTGAGCTTTTCCACGGTCGCGGGCTCCTTCATGGCCTTGTCCACGGCCGCCGCAAGCTTGTCGAGGATGGCCGGTGGCGTGCCCTTGGGCGCATGGATGCCGGCCCAGTGCGCGATCTGCAGATCGGCAAATCCCTGCTCCACGGCGGTGGAAAGCTGGGGGTAGGCCGAGATGCGCTGCGTCCAGGTGGTGGCCAAGGCCTTGAACTTGCCTTCATGCAGGATGTGGGGCAGGGCGATGATGCTGGCCTCCGAGGTGCCCTCGACCTGGCCGCCCAGCACGGCAGTCGTGCTTTCGGAGCCGCTCTTGTAGGGCACGGGCTGCAGCTGGGCACCGTATTTGACGTTGAGCATTTCAGCGACGAAGTGCGGCGTGCTGCCGGTGCCCGCGGTGGCGAAGTTGAAGCCATGGCCCTTCTTGGAGGCTTCGACGAAGTCGCGCAGGTTGTTGTAGGGCGCATTCTTGGGCACGACGATCACCGATGGCGCCAGGCCTATCATCACCACGGGCTGCAGCGCGTCGTCCTTGAAAGGCATGCTCTTCTTGATCATGCTGTTGGAAATCACGCCCGCAGCGCTGACCAGCAGCGTGTAGCCGTCGGCGCCGGCCTTGGCCACGATGTCGGCGCCCACGGTGCCGCCGGCGCCCGGTCGGTTGTCGATCACCACGGGCTGGCCCAGCACCTTGGACGCGCCTTCGGCGGCCGCGCGCGCCATCAGGTCATTGGCGCCTCCGGCGGCAAACGGCACGACCAGGCGAATGGGGCGTGCCGGCCAGTTGTCCACCGGGTCGGCGGCATGGGCCAGCGGGGTCAGCAAAACGGCATAGGCCATCAGATGGCGGCGATTCAAGAACATCGAAGTCTCCTGGATTCATGGTTATCGCAGTGAAACCGCAAACTGTGTGCCAGCCGCGATAGGGGTAAACCACGAGATTCCAAGTCGTTGAATTGACAAGCTTTTCTCCTGATCGTGGCGCTCCGATGGCAGTCTGTGATCTGCCGGTGTTGCAGCGGTGAAGCGATCGATTGCACGGATGCAACATCGGCGGCCAGTGGGACTGGGCTGCGCTCGCCGCCAGGCGACTGGCCCCGGGTCATTGAAAGCTCAGCCCCACCACACCGGCATCAGCCGGCGCACTTCATCGCGCGCGAAGCGGTCGTCCATGAGGAACAGCTCGCCGGTGTCGTTTTCCGAACGGATCACACGGCCCGCGGCCTGGACCACCTTGCGCAGGCCGGGAAACAGATAGGTGTAGTCGTAGCCGGTACGCGTGCCGAAGCGCTGCTGCATGCAGCGCTTCATGCTTTCGTTGACCGGGTTGAGCTGGGGCAGGCCCAGCGTGGCGATGAACGCGCCTATCAGTCGGTCGCCGGGCAGGTCTATGCCTTCGCCGAACGCGCCGCCCAGCACCGCAAAACCCAGTCCCTGGCCGCCGGCCTGGAAGCGGTCTATGAAAGCCTGGCGGCTGTCGTTGCCCATGGCGCGTACCTGGCGCCAGACCGGCGGCGCATCGGGGCGAGCGCACAGCGCGTCGGCGACGCGCTCCAGATAGTCGAAGCTGCTGAAAAAGCACAGGTAGTTGCCCGGGCGCTTGTGGAACTGGTCGCAGATCAGCGCCACGATGCGGTCTATGGACGCTTCGCGGTCCTGGTAGCGCGTGGAGACATCGCGCACGATATGCACCGCCAGTTGCGCTGCCTTGAACGGCGCGGGCACGTCTATCCACGGCGTGTCGGCGGGCAGGCCCAGCGTGTCGCGGTAGAACGCGGCCGGACTCAGCGTGCCCGAGAACAGCACCGTCGCATGCGCTGCCGCATGGCGCGCGAGCAGGTGCGGCGCGGGAATCACGTTGCGAATGCACAGCATGGACGCGCGCTTGCGCCCGCGCTGCGGTGCCAGCAAGGTGATGTCGAACAGCGCGTTCTCGTCGAGCTTTTCCTCGAGCACGGCGAACTGCAGGGCTTCGAGATAAAAGCCCAGCACCGGGTCGCCGGGCAGCATGGGCTGGTCGGCGTTGGCTTCGGCAATCAGCGAGATGGCTTTCTGCAGCGCGGCCATGAAGTCCAGCGGCACCTCGGAATGGCATTCGTAGGTCTGCTGCTGGTTCTGGTGCAGCGCATTCCATGCGCGGTTGAGCGCGTCCAGCGACGTGCGTATGCGGCCCTTGGCGCCCTTGCGCGCGGCCGCGAGCGCCAGCGGCGACAGCTCGGCGGTGTACATGCTGCGCGCGCGGTCCAGCAGATTGTGGGCTTCATCGACCAGCACGCCGACTTTCCACTGGTTGGCCTGCGTCAGCGCATGCAGCATGGCCGTGCCGTCGTAGAAATAGTTGTAGTCGCCGATCACGACATCGCTCCAGCGCGCCATTTCCTGCGTGAGGTAGTAGGGGCAGACTTCGTGCGCCAGCGCCACTTCGCGCAGCCGCGCGCCGTCCCATACGGCGTTCACCTCAAGCACCGCGGCGCGCGCCGCCGGTAGCCGGTCGTAAAAGCCCCTGGCCAGCGGGCAGGAGTCGCCGTGGCAGGCCTTGTCGGGGTGCTCGCAGCTTTTCTCGCGCGAGTGCAGCGTGATTGCGCGCAGCGGCTTCGCGCCCGCGGTCTGCAGCTGCTGGTTGACCTGCGTCAGCGCCTGCGTTGCCAGGCCATGGCCCGTGCCCTTGGCGGTCAGGAAGAAGATTCTGTCCAGGCCTTGATCGGGGCAGGCCTTGAGCATGGGAAACAGCGTGCCTATGGTCTTGCCTATGCCTGTGGGTGCCTGGGCCATGAGGCAGCTGCCGCCTTCGGGCGCGCGCGCGCAGCGGTACACGGCGACCGACAGCGCGCGCTGGCCCGCGCGAAAACTGCCCAGAGGAAAGGTCAGCGCCGTCAGCGCCTGGTCGCGCGCGCACCGGTGCGCGTGTTCGCTTTGCGCCCATTGCAGAAAGCGCGCGCATTGCGCCTCGAAGAAGGCCTGCAGTTCGGCGGCCTCGAAGGCTTCGGCAATCGAGTATTCCTTCTGGTTGCCGATGTTGAAGTAGATCAGCGCGACCTTGATCCGGGGCAGCGCGCGCCCGGCGCACAGCAGGTGGCCGTAGATCTTCGCCTGCGCCCAGTGCAGCGCGCGGTGGTTGGCGCGGATCGCGTCGAGGTTGCCGCGGTAGGTCTTGATTTCCTCGAGCTGTCCGGCCGCGGCGTCGTAGCCGTCGGCGCGCCCGCGCACGCGCAGCGTCCCGTAGTCGCCTTGCAGCGCGAGCTCGGCTTCGTAGTCGGCGCCGCGCCGCGACTGCACCAGCTGATGGCCTTCGATGCCCTGCTGGGCCGTGGGCGCAGGCGTGAAGCGCAGGTCGAGATCGCCCTGCTTGGCAGTGAACTCGCACAGCGTGCGCACCGAGACGGTATAGGTCATGGCCCGTCTCCGGCCACGCGCCACTGCACATGGCATACGCTCACCGGAATGCCGTGGTCGCTGCAGTATTGCAGCCAGCGGATCTGGTTGTCCTGCAGCTTGTCGCCCGGGCCTTTGACTTCGACGAGCTCGTAGCGCTGTTCGGCGGGCCAGAAGCGCACCAGGTCGGGAAAACCGCTGCGATTGGTCTTGACGTCGGCCAGCAGCCGCGTGAAGAGCAGCTTGAGATGCGCGGCGCTGATGCAGTCCAGCGCCACGCGCAGCAGCGGCTCGGTCAGCGCCCCCCAGAACACGAACGGCGACTGCACGCCCTGCTTGTCGGCATAGCGCGCCAGAATGACGGGCGCGTATTCGCCGGTGTCGAGCAGCGCGAGACAGCGGGCGAACTCCGCGGCGCGGCGCGCGCTGAAATCGGGCGCGCTCAGGTCGGCCGGCCCGCTCTGGAACGGGTGGAAGAAAGCGCCTTGCACGGGCGCGAAGATCGCGGGCCAGCACAGCAGGCCGAACAGCGAGTTGATGAGTGCGTTCTCGACATAGAACACGGGGCTCGCAGCGTCGTGCCAATGCGCGCGCAGCGCGTATTCGACCGACATCGGCGCCGTGGGGGCATCGAGCACGATGTCCGCGCGCATCTGCACCAGCGCCTGGCTGGCCGCCGGGCGTGGACGCGCCTTGGCCCGGCCCGTGTTGCGCAGCAGGCGCGGCAGCATGCGCTGGAGCTTTTGCAGTTCTTCATCGCCTTCGGGCGCCAGCTGTGCCTGCAGCGCCTGCGCCAGGGCTTCCTCATGGCGCTCCAGGCGTTCGAGCACGCGTATGCGGCGGTGGCGCGCGCCGGGGTAGCTGCACTGCGCATAGGTCTGCAGCGCCTCGTCAAACAGCCCCGCGCGCTCGCAGGCATTGCCCAGGCGCAGCAGCAGCTTGGCGCGGCGCTTTTCGAGCCAGGGGTTGGGACTTTCGCAGGCGGCTATGGATTGCAGCATGGCCGCGGTCTCGGCGCCTTCTTCGAGCGCCTGGCGGCAGGCCTGCAGCGCCAGATAGGCGTCGATGTCTGCCCTTGTCTGGAAAGCGCGCGAGGCGGCGTCAAAGGCCACGCTTTCGTACTTGAACACGCCCAGGTCGGCGAGCACGAACTCGGTCCAGTTCTGGTGCAGGTTGCCGAAGAACATCAAGCGCAGGCGCTCGCTGAGTTCGCCCAGCATCACGCGCCAGACGGGCTCGCGCGATTGCGGATGCCACTCGGCGTAGCGCCGCGGCGCCGCATGCACGCCGGCCAATGCTTGCAGCCAGTCGGACTTGCGCGGGCTGCTGCCGCGCTCGGCGCTGGCGAAGACTTCGGCGAGTTCGCTGCGCGTGTGCAGATCGAACAGTTCCTCGAGCAGCATGGGCGCCTGGGTGTCGAGCCAGCCCAGGGACAGCAGCGGTTGCGCCGCGCCCTCGATCCCGGGAATCTCCTCGTAGACCAGCTTGGAGGCGCGAAACCACGGCCCGCGGCGCATCAGCATGCGCACCAGCAAGGCCTGGGACAGCGCAGGCAGCGCGGCGAACTGCGCGAGAAACTCGCGTTCGCCCGCATCAAGCAGGTCGCTGTAGCGCTGTTCTATCCAGGCCAATGCACGCTGGAAGTTGTGCAGATAGTAGTAACGGTGCGGGGGCACCAGGCTGACGCTCGCCATGCTTCAAGCCGCGCTTGCGGTCTCCCTGCGCTGCAGACAATGGACGTGAAAACCGGAGCGGTCGACAGGTGTGAACATTCACAGACTGTACATAAATACATGTTTTCCCGGCCAAGGAAAATCCATGGAACGCGCTTTGCTACTGTGTCTGTAGCGAGCCCCGCTGACGGTGGGCGCGCCCTGGGCGCATGTGGCATTCCTGCCAGCGCCGGTGTTTGGGCTGCATATGTCGATCGGGCCGGCGGCATCCGCAGGCACAATCGCTGCTTGCAAAAGATGGGGGGATGCGTTGCGCATCCGTGGGGTCGATCGCAATTTCAAATCCAGAGGTCACAATGTCTGCTCTTTTCGCTTCCCGGTTTCTGAAGGGTGTCGCCACGCTTGCCGTGGGTTCGGTGGTCATGGCCGGTGCGGCCCGGGCGCAGGCGCCCGCACCGATCAAGGTGGGGGTGGCCCTCGATATTTCCGGACCGTTTGCGGCACCGGGTGCGGAAATCCGCGACGGCCTGAACCTGGCCATCAAGCTGCTGGGCAGCAAGCTGGGCGGCGTGCCCGCCGAGTTCATCCAGGCCGACATGGCCGGCAACCCCGAGCAGGCGCGCCAGCTGGTCGACCGCTTCATCCAGCGCGAGAAGATCGATCTGTTCACCGGCCCCGTGGCTTCCAACGTCGCGCTGGCCGTGGGCCCGACGCTGTTCGCCGCCAAGGTGCCTTATCTGTCGGCCAACGCCGGCCCCAGCCAGCTCGCGGGCGCGCAGTGCAATGCCTACTTCTTCGGCACCAGCTACCAGAACGATTCCATGCACGAAGCCGCGGGCCAGTACGCGGCGAACAAGGGCTACAACAAGGTCGTGATCATGGCGCCCAACTACCCCGCAGGCAAGGATGCGCTCAACGGCTTCAAGCGCCTGTACAAGAAGCCGCTGGCCGACGAGATCTACACCAAGGTCGGCCAGCTGGACTTCGCCGCCGAGCTGGCCCAGCTGCGCGCGGCCAAGCCCGAAGCGGTCTACATCTTCCAGGCCGGTGGCATGGGCATCAACTTCATCAAGCAGTTCATTGCCGCGGGCCTGAACAAGGACATCACGCTGATCTCCTCGCCGTTCACCGCCGACGAGGACATCATCCCGGCCGTGGGCGCCTCCATGGTCGGCCTGTTCAATGCCTCGTCGTACGCGCATGACCTGCCGGTCGCCGCCAACCAGAAATTCGTCGCCGAGTTCCGCAAGGCCTACAACGGCCGCTATCCGTCGCTGTATGCGGCGTTTGCCTACGACGTGGTGATGAACATGGACGCGGCCGTCAAGCAACTGGGCGGCAAGGTCAGCGACAAGCCCGCGCTGGCCAAGGCGCTCAAGACCGCGGCGTTCGACTCGGTGCGCGGCCCGGTCAAGTACGGCAACAACCAGTTCCTGATCCAGGACTACTACCTGCGCAAGATCGTGCAGGGCGCCGACGGCCGCGTGACCAACCAGCTGCAGCCGGGCAAGGTGTTGACCGCGCACCAGGATGCGTTTGCGGCGCAGTGCGCGTTGAAGTGACTGGGCTGGAGATTTTGCCCAACAGCGGGATCCAGCAGATAAATACCGTTCGCCCTGAGCCTGTCGAAGGGCGTTTCAGGGCGCAATCTGCGTGCCCCCAAACAGCATTTCGTATTGCTTTAGGCCCTGCGTTCATCCTTCGACAGGCTCAGGACGAACGTAAGCCTGCAGCAGCCATGCTGTTTCTTGAGAACGCATGGCGAGACGTGTCTCGCTTAACCGGCTCAGGACGAACGCATTACCGACTCGCGCGGAGCGACGAATGGACCTGACTTTTTTTCTCGAACAGATCTTCAACGGCCTGGGCTATGGCTTCATGCTGTTCCTGCTCGCGGCCGGGCTGACGCTGGTGTTCGGCATCATGGACACGCTGAACCTGGCCCATGGTTCGCTGTTCATGGCCGGCGGCTATGTGTCGGCAACGGTGCATGCGCAGTCGGGCTCCTTTCTTGCCGCGGTGCTGGTGGCCGTGCTGGTGACGGTGCTGCTGGCCGTGCTGCTCGAAGCGCTGCTGGTGCGCCGGCTCTACGGCCGCGACCATCTGTCCCAGGTGCTGGCGACGTTCGGCATCGTGCTCGTGGCCGATGACGTGGTCAAGTTTCTCTGGGGTCCGTCACCCATCATGGCGCCCACGCCCGCGCTGCTGTCGGGCCCGGTGCAATTGCTGGGCCTGCCGTATTCCTCGTACCGGCTGCTGATCCTGGGCGCGGGTCTGGCCGTGGCCGCGGGTCTCTATGTGCTGGTCAATCACAGCAGGCTGGGCATGCTGGTGCGCGCCGGAGCGTCCAACCGCGCCATGGCCGAGTTCATGGGCGTGCGCGTCTCCCGGGTCTTCACCATCGTGTTCGCGCTGGGCGCGGCGCTGGCCGCGCTGGCCGGGGCGCTGATGGGGCCTATCAGCGCCGTCTCCATCGGCATGGGCGAAGCGATCCTGATTCCCGCGCTGGTGGTGATCGTGATCGGCGGCATAGGTTCGGTGCGCGGCGCCTTCGTTGCGAGCCTGCTGGTCGGCCTGGTCGATACCGCCGGGCGCGCGTTCCTGCCGCCGCTGCTGCGCGAAGTGCTCGCGCCCGCGCTGGCCGCCGATGTGGGGCCGGCGATCTCCAGCATCGCCATGTACATGCTGATGGCCGGCGTGCTGGTCTTCAAGCCTTCGGGATTGTTCCCGGCCCGCGTATGAGTGAGTCTTCCATGAATTCCAAGGCTTCGCCCTGGGCCGCGCGCGCCGGCATCGCCGTGCTGGTGCTGGCCCTGGCGCTGGTTCCGCTGCTCGCGCCGCTGTTCGATCTCGATTACTACACCGGCTTCGTGCGCCGGCTGATGATTGTCGCGCTGGCCGCGGCCAGCCTGAACTTCCTGATGGGCCGCGTGGGCCTGGTGGCGCTGGGCCATGCGGGCTTCGTGGGCGTGGGCGCTTACGCGGTCGCGGCGCTGGCCGAAGCCGGCTGGACTTCGGCCTGGGCTGTCTGGGGCCTGGCCGGCGTGGCGGGCGTCGTGGTTGCCGGCCTCACAGGCGCGGTCGCGCTGCGCACCAAGGGCGTGTACTTCATCATGATCACGCTGGCGTTCGCGCAGATGCTGTTCTATCTCGCGGTGTCGCTGCGCAAGTACGGCGGCGACGACGGTTATACGCTCTATGCGCCGCTGCACCTGATCGGCGGCGAGAACGCGATCGCCGCCAGCGGCGCGCCGCTGTACTGGGTGGTGCTGGCCCTCGTGGCGCTGGTGCTGCTGGCGCTGTGGCGCATCGAAGCCTCGCATTTCGGCCGCGCGCTCGAAGGCATTCGCGACAACGAGACGCGCATGCAGGCCATGGGCTATCCCACCTATCTTCTGAAGCTCTGCGCGTTTGCCGCGGCCGGCGGCGTCGCGAGCCTGTCGGGCGCGCTGATCGCGACGCAGAACGGTTTCATCAGCCCGTCGCTGATGCACTGGACGCAATCGGCGCTGCTCATCGTGATGGTGGTCATTGGCGGCGTGGGCCGGCGCTGGGGTGCGCCGCTGGGCGTGGCCGTGTGGCTGGTTTTCGAAGAAGTGCTCAAGCAGTTCACTGAATACTGGCATGCGCCCATGGGCCTGCTGCTGATCGCCGTGGTGTTTCTCGCGCCCAAGGGCCTGTCGGCACTCGCTTCAAGAAAGGCCGCGCCATGACGCTGCTGGTCGCGCATCAACTCGTCAAGCGCTTTGGCGCGCTGCTGGCCACCGACCATGTGAGCTTTGCGGTCAACGCCGGCGAAATCCATGCCTTGATAGGCCCCAACGGCGCGGGCAAGTCGACGCTGGTCAACCTGATTTCCGGGCTGCTGCCCGCCGACGGCGGCACGCTGTCGCTGGACGGCGTCGACCTCACCCACCTTGCGCCGCACCGGCGCGTGGCCGCGGGGCTGTCACGCTGTTTCCAGGTGACCAGCATCTTCCCTAAGCAGACCGTGGGCGAGAACCTGCTGCTCGCGGTGCAGGCGCATGCGGGTTCGAGCTTTCGCTTCGCCAAGCCGCGTGAAACCGACCACGACCTGCTCGCGGCCGCCCAGGCGCTGGCCGAGCGCGTGACATTGGCCGGCGAATGGGGCCGCGTTGCCGGCACCTTGCCGCATGGCGCGCAGCGCAAGCTCGATGTCGCGCTGGCGATCGCCGCGGCACCCAAGCTGCTGCTGCTCGACGAGCCCATGGCGGGCATGGGCCCGGTGGAGTCGGCCGAAATGGTCGAGTTGATTCAACGACTGCGCCAGGACATGGCCATCTTGCTGATCGAACACGACATGGACGCGGTGTTCCAGCTCGCCGACCGCATCTCGGTGCTGGTCTACGGCAAGGTATTGACCTGCGGCACGGCCGCCGAGATCCAGGCCGATCCGCAGGTGCAGGCGGTATACCTGGGCACAGAGACCGATCTCTTGGGGCTGGCTGCATGAAGAACATTCCGTTGCTGGCCTGCGCAGGCCTCGAAGCCGGCTATGGCGCAAGCCAGGTGCTGTTCGGCATCGATTTCCACATCATGCAGGGCGAGGTGGTGACGCTGCTGGGCCGCAACGGCATGGGCAAGAGCACCACCATCAAGACCATCATTGGCGCGCTCAGGCCCAGCAAGGGCGAAGTGCGCTTCGCCGGCGAATCGGTGAACGCCAAGTCGCCCGACGCGATCGCGCGCCTGGGCGTGGCCATCGTTCCCGAAGGCCGGCACTGCTTTCCCAATCTTTCGGTGCGCGAGCACCTGATCGCTTTCGCCGCGCAGCGCAACGGACAACGCGATGCCTGGACCCTGGAGCGCATCTACGGCGTGTTTCCGCGTCTCAGGGAGCGCGCTCACCACATGGGCAACCAGCTTTCAGGCGGCGAGCAGCAGATGCTGGCCATAGGCCGCGCGCTGTCGACGAACCCGCGGCTGCTGATTCTCGACGAGGCCACCGAAGGCCTGGCGCCCGTGATACGCGAGGAAATCTGGCGCTGCCTGGCGACGCTCAGGGACGCGGGCCAGACGATTCTCGTGGTCGACAAGTATGTGCACCGGCTCGTGGCGCTGGCCGACCGCCACGTGATTCTCGAGCGCGGCAATGCGGTCTGGCAGGGCAGCTCCGCCGAGCTCAATGCCGACCGCGCTCTGTGGCACGAACACCTGGGGGTGTGAGCCGCAACTGCGAATGAATGGCCCCATTGCGTTCGGGCGCGTATACCATTGCAGTCACTGTCGCTGTTGGTTGCGATGAACGTCATTGATCCCGTCACAGGAGATGCGCATGAATGAGTCAGCCAAACCGAACGACGCCGCCCCCCGCATGACCTTCTCGGCTCCGGTGGTCGTTCCCGCGCTGATCGTGCTGGCCGCGCTGCTGGTGCTGTGCGGCGTGTTTCCGCAGCTGGCCGACCGCGTCTTCTCCAGCGCCCAGGCCTGGGTGATCAGCCACTTCGACTGGTTCTACACCCTTGTCGTGTCGATGTTCCCGGTGTTTCTGGTGATGCTGGCGTTCAGCCGCTACGGCGACATCCGGCTCGGGCCCGACGACGCCAAGCCGGAGTTCAATTTCATCTCCTGGAGCGCGATGCTGTTTGCCGCGGGCATGGGCATAGGGCTAATGTACTTCGGCGTGGGCGAGCCGCTGCAGCATTACCTGAACCCGCCCACGCAAGCCGCGGGCACGCCCGCCGCGGCGCGCGAGGCGCTGACATCGACGTTCTTTCACTGGGGCATTCACGCCTGGTCCGTCTACGGTGTGATGGGCCTGGTGCTCGCGTATTTCGGCTTTCGCTACAACCTGCCGCTGACCATGCGCTCGGGCCTGTACCCGTTGCTGCAGCAGCGCATCAACGGCCCCATAGGTCATGGTGTCGACACGTTTGCGCTCGTGGGAACAATCGCCGGGCTCGCGACCACGCTGGGCTATGGCGCGCTGCAGCTTGCCGCGGGCCTGCACATCGTGACCGGCTGGGACACCGGAACGGTCGCGTTTCGCATCGGCCTGATCGTGCTGGTCGTGGGCCTGGCAGGGCTGTCGGCAGCCTCGGGCCTGGACAAGGGCGTGCGCCGGCTGTCGGAAATCAATCTGATCCTGACTTTCATCCTGTTGGGCTTCGTGCTGATCTTCGGGCCCACGGTTTACCTGTTCCAGGCGTTCAGCGAGAACATAGGCAACTATCTGTCCAACCTGGTGAGCCTGTCGCTGCGCACATTTGCGTATGAGCCCGCGCAGGACCCGGCCTGGTTCGGCGGCTGGACGATTCTCTACTGGGCCTGGTGGATCTCCTGGTCGCCTTTCGTGGGCATGTTCATCGCGCGCATTTCGCGCGGCCGCACAGTGCGTGAATTCATCGTCGGCGTGCTGCTGATTCCCACGGCCTTCAACCTGCTGTGGATGACGGCTTTCGGCAACGGCGCGATCTGGATAGACACCCATGTGGCCCAGGGTGCGCTGGCGCAGACCGCGGGCAATGTCGACGCGCTGCTGTTCCGCTTCTTCGAGTACCTGCCGCTGGCAAAGACGGTGTCCTGGTTGGCGATCCTGTTGATCGCCATGTTTTTCGTGACGTCGGCAGATTCTGGCGCCTATGTGGTCGATGCGATCGCATCGCGCGGTCATCCGCGCTCGCCGGTGTGGCAGCGGCTTTTCTGGGCCGCGGTGCTGGGCGTGACGGCGATTGCGCTGATGCTCGCCGGCGGACTCAAGGCCTTGCAGGCGATGACCCTGGTCGCGGCCTTGCCCGTGGCCGCGATCATGGCGGTGCTGTGCGTGGGGCTGTGGCGCGGCATGAAAGCCGACCTGCGCAACACCTCCCAGGACTGGGCGCCCGCGACCAGCTTCTGGAACGGCCAGCACTGGCGCAAGCGTCTGGAGCTGATCGTGCGCCAGCCCAGCAGCCTCGACGTGCGCAGCTTCCTGCGCAAGACCGTGCTGCCCGCGATGCGCGAAGTGGCCGCGGAAATGGAGCGACAAGGGGTGCACGCGGTGGTGCACGATGACAGCGCGGGCCATGACGGCGACGCTGCGGGATCGGTGCGGCTGGTCATTCCCATCGCCGAGCTGCGCGATTTCGTCTATGGCGTGCGCCCGGTGAAGCGCAAGCTGCCCGGGTTCATCCTGACCGAAGTCACCGACGAGGAAGCCAATGCGCGCCGCCATGTCGTCGAGCCCATGACCTTCTTCGCCGATGGCCGCGAAGGCTATGACATCCAGTATCTGCGCCAGGAAGAACTGATTGCCGACATTCTGCGCAACTACGAACGCTATCTGTCGCTCAGCGCCGATCAGCGCAATCTGCTGCTCAACCGCGCGCCAGGTCACGTCGAATGACTGCGCGGCCGGGGCGGCTCTCGCCCCGGCCGGAGGTCAGGCCGTCACGGATTTCTTGCCTGGCGGGCGGCCCTTGACGGGTGTTGCGGGGCTGCGGCATACAAGTCTCAGCGGCCACAGGCTCACGACCAGCACGCCCTGAGGCGGCGGTGGTTTTCTTCGCGAGCCTTTCGCCACGCGCGCGGGCTTGCCGTCAAGAACGGAGTGGGGTGGGGTCAGTTGCATGGTCATGGCTCACTTCCTGCCGTACATAGGTGAGCGCGGCCCGTACAGCAGACCGTTCGCGCCGCCGGCGGAAAGCAGCCGCTGCGTGGCGATACCCGCAACGTTGTGCGAGGCGTCGGTTGCCGTGCTCAGGATTTGATTGACGAGGGCGGTGATCAGCATGCCGGCCAGACCGCTGCCCGTGCTGTTGCCGCTTTCCTTGCTGGAGGCCGATGCCTTGCCCGACCAGAGCAGGTCACCGGTGCGCAGGTCGACCAGCTGCGCCTGCGCGCTGACCACGGTGGTGCTGTCGATCACCTGATAGATGGTGCCGTAGCGCGTGATCCTGATCCGCAGCGCGGCATCCGCGCCAAAGATATCCCTGAGGCTGGCCGCGGGGATGTCGTGTGCATCTTCGGCGCTCTGCATGCCGTTCTCGCGCAGGGTTTCGGTCACCAGCGCCACGGGCAGCACGTAGTAGCCGGCTTCGGCCAATGGAAAGGTCGCATGCGACAGCACGCTCGCCGTCGCCTGGACCTCCGGGGCTTCGTTGACGGGCGGCAGCACCAGGATGGACGCCGGATTTGCCGCACGGAATGCACTGTTGCCCTGCGCCGGCGTGCTCGCGCATCCCGTGAGCCAGATGCAGGCCACAAGCCAGGCGCAGCCCTGCAGCACCTTGGTGATGGAAGGTGTGGGCATGTCAGTTCCCATTCTTTTTCAGGTTGCCAATGAGGTGGTCGATGTAGCGGGTCGACTCGGGAAACAACGCCTTTTCACGTTCCCAGGCGAGCAGCCCATCGTTGGTGCGACCGACTTTCAGGTACAGCAGCCCCAGATGGGCCTGGTAGCCGGGCGGCAGCGCGGCAGGGTCTTGCATCTGCGCCAGGCCTTCTTCCAGCGCCTGGATCTGTTGCTCGGCGGATGTACCGTCGTTCTTGAGATAGCTGTACACCTGATCGGGGTAGCTTTTCCAGTCATAGAGCGGCGCCAGCGCCGCGCAGCCCAAAAGCAGACAGCCCAGACCCAAGGCCGTGACGTGCAGGAACGGAGTGCGGAGTTTCATGGTCTGGCCTTTCAGTGCATGGTCGCGGGCAAAGCGGGCAGCAGGCCTGCGTCCACGGCTTCGCCCAGGCGATCGACGGCTTCGCGGATCGCCAGGTCGAGCACCTTGCCGTTGAGCGTGGCGTCATGGCTGGCGCTGCCGCCGAAGCCGACGATCTCGCGGTTCGCCAGCTGGTATTCGCCCGATCCCTGGACCGAGCGCACGACTTCCGAAGTGCGGCTGTCGACGATGTTCAGCGTCACCTTGGCATAGGCGATCTGGGTCTTGCCGCGCCCGAGCACGCCGAAGAACTGCCTGTCGCCGACTTCCTTGCGGCCGAATTCGGAGACATCGCCCGTGAGCACGTAGTCGGCGCCCTGAAGCGGCTGCGCGCTGCCGTGCAGGTTGGCTTCGAACCGGGTTTGCTCCATGTTGTCGCGGTCGAGCACCAGAAAGCGCTGGGTCTGCTGCAGGTGGCTGATGAGCAGCGTTTTGGCCTGGCTGCCAAGCCGGTCGCTGCCCGAGGAAAAAGCGCCGCGCAGGTAGCTGGAGCGGTTGTCGAACCGGCCCACGGCGATCGGGCTGCGCGGTCCCTGGTAGCTGCGCGTGGCGGCCTTTGTCTGGGACACGGCCAGCGCCTGCGACGTTTCCGTCGCGCAGCCGCCCAGGACCAGGGGAACACAGAGGGCAGCGCAGGCTGCAAACAGAAGAAGAGGGCGCATGGGATCAAGTGTTTGTTATTGATAAAACAATGATAGTTTCATGTTTGATAGATTTCAACTATTAAAATCCAGACTGCGTGATCGCCTACAAAACGCGTGATGCGCGCGGAACACACTGTGTTGGCGCCGTGGCTTTTTGGCGCCGTCCCCATGAACTCCCATGACAACGTGCTGATCGTTGGCGCCGGTCCTACCGGCCTGGTACTTGCGCTGTGGCTCACCGCGCAAGGCGTGCGGGTGCGCATCGTCGACAAGACCCGCGCGCCGGGAACGACGTCACGCGCGCTGGCCGTGCAGGCGCGCACGCTGGAGCTGTACCGCCAGCTCGATCTGACCGACGCCGTACTGGCCGCGGGCCACCGCAATCCCGCGCTCAACCTCTGGACCCGCGGCACAAAACGCGCGACGCTGCGCTTTGGTTCGGCGGGGCGGGATATGACGCCCTATCCGTTTGTGCTGATCTATCCGCAGGATCGGCACGAGCGCCTGTTGATCGCGCGGCTCGAGGCGCTGGGCGTGGCAGTGGAGCGCCAGACGGAATGCCTGGGCTTCGAGGATTGCGGCGACCACGTGGCGGTGCAGCTGCGCGCTGCCGATGGCCGTGAGCAGCGCTGCGCGGCGGCCTTTGTCGCGGGCTGCGACGGCGCGCGCTCCATCGTTCGCCACCAGATGGGAACAGGCTTTCCGGGCGGCACCTACGGCAAATTCTTCTATGTGGCCGACGTGCAGGCGCGTGGCCTGGCCGCCAGCGGCGACATCCACATCGCGCTCGACGAGGCCGATTTCGTCGCCTGGCTGGCCTACAACGATCGCGGGCAGGGGCGGCTGATCGGCGTCGCCGACAATGAGGACGCGGACCGCGCCGACACGCTGACCTTCGACGATGTGGGCCACCGCGCGATTGCCCGCATCGGGCTGGAGGTGGACCAGGTCCACTGGTTTTCCACCTATCGCGTGCACCACCGCGTGACCGACCGTTATCGCCAGGGCCGGGCCTTTCTCGTCGGCGACGCCGCGCATATCCACAGCCCGGCAGGGGGCCAGGGAATGAACACCGGCATAGGCGATGCGATCAACCTTGCCTGGAAAATGGCGGCCGTGCTGCGCCGGGGCGCGCCCGACGCGCTGCTCGACAGCTATGAAGCCGAGCGCCGCGCGTTCGCGCTGCGGCTGGTCGAGACCACGGACCGCGTGTTCCAGTTCATCACCGCCGACGGGCCGTTTGCCGACTTCGTGCGCACGCGCATCGCGCCCATCGTCGCGCCGCTGGCCTATGGCATAGACGACGTGCGCGAGTACCTGTTCCGCATCCTCTCGCAGACGCTGATCAGCTACCACGACAGCCCCATCAGCGAAGGCCAGGCCGGCGAAGTGCGCGGCGGCGATCGTCTGCCCTGGGTGCGCGCGGACGACAACCACGCACCGCTGGCGGCCATTGCCTGGCAGGTGCATGTCTATGGCGCGGCGCGCGACGACCTGGCCGCCTGGTGCGCCGTCCAGGGCATTGCCTTGCAGCGCTTCGATTTCGGTACGCCGCACGCCGCGGTCGGCTTGCAGCGCGACGCCGCCTACCTGATACGTCCGGACGGCCATGTCGGCTGCGCCGATCCCGACGCCAGCGCCGCGCGGCTGGAAAACTATCTGCGCAGCTGTATGGGCCAGGCCGGCGCGGCGTGACCGCAGCGCTCGCCGGCCGTTCTTCTGGGCTATGCTGGGCGGCCTCTGCGTACCTGCTTTCGTGATGCATTATCTGAACCATGCCGCCTGCGGCCCGCTGGACGACGCCGCACTCCATGCCATGCACCGCCACGCGCTGTGCGAACAGCAGCTCGGCGGCTATGGCGCGGCGCGCGCCGCCCAGGCCGAACTGGACCAGGTCTACGCCGGCATTGCCGCAGCCATTCATGCGTCGCCGCAGGACATAGCGCTGACCCAGGGCAACAGCGACGGCTGGAGCCGCGTGGTCGAGGCCATGGATTGGCGCGGCGGCGGGCGCATCCTGGCGCCGCGCGGCGAGTGGGGCGGCAACCTGGGTCTGCTGATGGCGCTGGCGGCGCGCCACGGCGTGCAGGTCGAGGAAATTCCCAGCGACCCACACGGCGCCGTGGACCTCGACGCGCTGCAGGCGTTGCTGTGCACGCCCGCCAGCCTGGTGGTGCTGACCTGGATGCCGGCCAACGGCCCGCTGGTCCAGCCCGCGCAGGACGTGGGCAGTCTGTGCGCGCTTGCCGGCGTGCCCTTGCTGATTGATGCCGCCCAGGCCGTGGGCCAATGGCCGGTCGACGTGCGCAGCCTGCAATGCGCGGCGCTCACGGCGCCGGGGCGCAAATGGCTGCGCGGGCCGCGCGGCACGGGGTTTGTCTATGTGCACCCGGACTTCCTGCCGCGGCTGCGCCCGCTGGGCGCCGACCATTTCGCGCGGCCCTGGCAGGGAGAGAACACCTGGGACTATCGCGACGATGCGCGCCGGCTCGAGCCTTCGGAAGCGTCGGTCGCGCTGCGCCTGGGCCTGGGTGCGGCGCTCGCCGAATGGGCCGCCCTGGGCATGGATCACATCCAGGCGCAGATACAGCAGCGCGCCACCTGGCTGCGCGCGCGGCTCGATGCGCTGCCCGGCGTGCAGACGCTGCGTACCGGGCCGCATGCGTGCTCGGGCATCGTGACGTTCACCTGTGCCGGCCATGGCGCCGCGTCCCTGCACCAGGCGCTGCAGCAGCGCGGCGTCGAGGCGGCGATCAGCCCGCTGGCATTCACGCCCTGGGACATGCAGGCGCGCGGCCTCGATGCCTTGTTGCGGCTTTCGCCCGGCCATGACACGCGCTGGGAAAGCCTGCAGTACGCCTGCGATGCGCTGGAGGAATTCCTGCGCGCGCAGTGAGGGGCTTCAGGGAGTCCTGAGACCCGCAATGGCAGCGAGACAGAACTGCGTCATGGTCTCGACCTGATGGTCCAGCGTGCGCGAGCGGCTGGCCTTCATGGGCGCGGGGCGGCGGTGCACGCGCAGCACCGCCAGGCCGTGGATGGATGACCACAGCATCTGCAGCGCGTCCGCATGCGGCATTGCGCATTGGTCGGGCGGCGGCAGCAGGGGCTGGGCGATCTCGCAGAACAGCAGGTAGGAAGCCCGGCCCTGCTCGGCGAGTTCGGGATACTGCAAGCGGTTGCCAAGGCCTGGCCCCAGCATCAGTTCGAACAGCGAGCCATTGGCCTGGGCAAACTCCACATAGCCGCGCACCAGCGCGTGCATGCGGCCCTGCTGGTCATCCGCTGGAAGCTTTGCGAGGTAGCTGCGGCGCAGCGCGATCAGCTCGCGAAAGCCTTGCGCGGCCATGGCCGCAAGCAGGCCGTCCTTGTCGCCGAAATGGTGGGCCGGCGCGCCCACCGAGACGCCCGCGGACTTGGCGATCTGGCGCAGGCTCAACTGGTCGAGGCTGACCTCGCGCAGCAGCGCCACGCCCCATTGCACCAGCGATTCGCGCAGATTGCCGTGGTGCCACTGTCCCTGGGGTTTGACGGCCGGTGGGCTGGATTTTTCAGGCTTCATTCCATCCTCTTCACACTCTCGTGCCCGCCGAGTCTAGTCAACTCGGGGACACCTGCTCTCCTGTACGCAGTCAAACCAAGGGAAGTCCCTAGGACCTGCGGCCTGGGCATGGCGCAATCCATGGGTTAAATTGAACACTGTTCAGTTTGCATCATCTGGCGAGTTCGGAGAAAAAATTGGTTCCTTCCCTGGTCTTTGGAAATCAGCATTGGAGCAAGGCGGCGCTGGCGCTTCTGGCGGATCGTGTCTCGCGCGGCCTGCAGGCGCTGGGCGTGCAAGAAGGCGGCACGGTGGCCGTCATGCTCAAGAACAGCCCCAGCTATGTAGCCACGGTGATTGCCTGCAAGCGTGCGGGCGTCTACCTGGTCTCGCTCAACTGGCACTTCAAGGCCGGCGAAGTGGAGTTCCTGCTCAAGGACAGCGGCGCCCAGGCGCTGGTGGTGCATGAAGACCTGGTCGACACGATTCGCGCCGGCGTGCCAGAAGGCGTGGCGCTGCTCGTCGCACCGCTGCACGAAGATGCAGACCACGTCGCCCGCCAGCCCTGGCCGGCGCTGGGCCAGCAGGGCGAGATGTTGCCCGAGAGCCAGCGCTTTCCTTTCAACGCCGTGGTCTACACCTCGGGCACCACGGGCAAGCCCAAGGGCGTGCGCCGCCTGCCGGTCGCGCCCGAGATGCGCGCCCAGGTCGACGCCGAAGCCGCCAAGGTGCCGGGCGCGGTCTACGGCACCACGCCCGAATCGGTGGCGCTGCTGAGCGCGCCCATGTACCACAGCGCGACCATGTCGTTCGTGTCCCATGCCTGCGCGGTGGGCGCGACGCTGGTGCTCGAGCCCAGCTTCAAGCCCGAGCGCACGCTGCAGCTGATCGCCGAGCACCGCGTGACCCATGCCTATCTCGTGCCGACGATGTACCAGCGCCTGCTGGCGCTGCCCGACGAAGTGCGCGCGGCCTACGATCTGTCGTCGCTGCAGCAGGTGTCGTCGACGGGCTCGCCCTGCGCGCGCGAACTCAAGCTGCGCATGATCGACTGGTTCGGCCCCACGATCACCGAAGCCTATGGCTCCAGCGAGGCCGGCTACACCACCTTCATCACCGCCGAGGAATGGCTGGCCAAGCCCGGCTCCGCGGGCCGCGCGCTGGGCAGCGCCCAGCTTTCCATCGTTGGCGACGACGGCCTGGAGCTGCCGCGCGGCGAGATCGGCCTGATCTATGTGCGCCAGCCCGCGATGCCCGACTTCACCTATATCGGCCGCGAGGACGACCGCCAGAGCATCAGCCGCGACGGCCTGGTGACGCTGGGCGACATGGGTTTCATCGATGACGACGGCTACCTGTTCATCTGCGACCGTAAGTCGGACATGGTGATTTCAGGCGGCGTGAACATCTACCCCGCCGAAGTCGAGGCCAGCATTCTGACCATGCCTGAAGTCAGCGACGTCGCGGTGTTCGGCATTCCCGACGCCGAGTTCGGCGAGTCCATGGCCGCGGCGGTGCAGCTCAGGGAAGGCAGCACGCTGGCGGCGGACACGATACGCCAGCGCCTGCGCGAGAAGATCGCCAACTACAAGATTCCGCAGACCATCACCTTCCACGACAGCCTGCCGCGCGAGGACACCGGCAAGATCTTCAAGCGCCTGCTGCGCGCGCCGTATTGGGCCGGCGTCGACCGCCGCATCTGAAACCGACTTCACCAGGACTTTCCATGGCCTTGCCTTCCACGCTCAAAGACAAGCTGCGCCTGCCGCTGATTGCCGCGCCGCTGTTCATCATCTCCACGCCCGATCTGGTCATTGCGCAGTGCAAGGCCGGCATCGTGGGCTCGTTTCCGGCGCTCAATGCGCGGCCCGCCGACCAGCTTGAAGTCTGGCTCGAACGCATCACCTCCGAACTCGCGGAATACGACCGCCAGCATCCCGACCAGCCTTCGGCGCCGTTCGCGGTCAACCAGATCGTGCACAAGAGCAATGACCGGCTGGACCACGACATGGAGGTCTGCGCGCGCTTCAAGGTGCCCATCGTCATCTCGTCGTTGGGCGCGCGCAAGGAAATCAACGAGGCGGTGCATGCCTGGGGCGGCATCGTGCTGCACGACGTGATCGACAACAGGTTCGCGAAGAAGGCCATAGAGAAGGGCGCCGACGGCCTGATTGCGGTCGCCGCGGGCGCGGGCGGCCATGCGGGCGCGCAGTCGCCGTTTGCGCTGCTGCAGGAAATCCGCCAGTGGTTTGACGGCCCGCTGGCGCTGTCGGGCTCTATCTCCAGCGGCCGCGCCATCCTCACCGCCCAGGTCATGGGCGCCGATCTGGCCTATATGGGCTCGGCCTTCATTGCGACGCAGGAAGCCAATGCGGTTGACGGCCACAAGCAGATGATTGTCGACAGCGCCGCCAACGACGTGGTCTACACCAATCTGATCACCGGCGTGCATGGCAACTACCTCAAGCCGTCGATGGCGCGCGCCGGCCTCGATCCCGACAACCTGCCGGTGGGCGATGCCAGCCAGATGAACTGGGCCGCGGGCAAGCCCAAGGCCTGGAAGGACATCTGGGGCTGCGGCCACGGCATAGGCGTGCTCAGCGAGATCCAGCCGGCGGGCGTTTTCATTGCCGGCCTGGCGCAGCAGTACCGCGAGGCCTGCCTGTCGACCCAACAACTCATTGCCGCGCGCGCCTGAGGCGCCTGCGTTCGGCATTACCAATCAAAAGCAGGAGACAAGACATGAATTCCAAGCGCAATGTTCTGAAGATGGTGGCCGCCGCCGGCATGGTGGCGGTGTCCGGGCTGTCGCTGGCCCAATCGGCCAAGCCGGTGCGCATGCTGCTGCCGCTGGCACCGGGCGGCGGCTCCGACACCATTGGCCGCGCCGTCGCCAATGAAATGAGCAAGACGCTGAATGTCACCATCGTTGCCGAGAACAAGCCCGGTGCCTCGGGCACGCTGGCGCTCAATGATGTGATTCGCGCGCCGGCCAGCAATCCCACGTTCGGCCTGGTGCTGGGCTCCACGCTGGCCGTGGTACCGCATCTGATGAAGGTGCCCTACGACAGCGTCAACGGCATCAAGCCGGTGGTGCAGCTGGGCGTCACGCCTTTTGTGCTGCTGGTCAACAAGAACCATCCCGCCAAGACGCTGGCCGAGTTTGTCGCGCTTTCCAAGCGCAATCCGCAGAGCTTCGGCTCCTACGGCGCGGGCACGTCCAGCCATGTCGCGGGCGAAGCCTTCAACAACGCCGCCGGACTCAAGCAGGTGCATGTGCCCTACAAGGGCACGGCGCCCGCGATCAACGACCTGCTGGGCAGCCAGGTGGACTCGGTGGTCGCCGACTTCGGCGTCGCCGGCCAGCACCTGGGCAAGGACGGCAAGCTGCGCGCGCTGGCCGTGACCGGGCCCAGCCGCTCCGAAGGCTTCCCCGATGTGCCCACGTTCGGCGAGCAGGGCTATCCGGCGATGAACGAGCTGGTCGGCTGGATTGCCTTCGTGACTTCGGCCAACACGTCCGACGAGCAGGTCGCGACCTGGGCCAAGGCCGCGTCGAATGCGCTGCGCGTTCCCGAAGTGCGCCAGCGCCTGATCGGCCTGGGCTATGTTCCCGCCGGCACCCACGGCAAGGAGTTCGACAAGATCGTCGCCGACGAGCCCGTGCGCTGGGGCTCGCTGATCAAGGCCTTCAAGATCACGCTGGAGAACTGAGCGCCGCGGCCTCAGCGCTGCCAGCCTGTGGCGCGCAGCGCGCGGTTGCACGCGCCCGTCAGCAGCGCGGCCAGCGCGCAAAGCGCGCCGCCGCCTGCCAGGGCGATGCCGGCCGAGGCGCGCTGCGCCGCGCCGCCCAGTGCCAGGCCGCCCAGCGCGGGTGCCAGATTCATCTCCAGCAGCCACAGCGCGGAAATGCGCCCGCGCAAGGCATCGGGCGTATGCCGCTGCAGCAGCGCGCCGCGCACGATGTCGGCAACGGTGTCGCACGCGCCGGCCAGCACCAGCAGGGCCAGCGCCAGCCACGGCTGCGCCGCCCATCCCACGCACAGCAGGGCCAGGCCCCAGCCCATGGCCGCGGCAATCAGCAGCAGGCCGGGGCGATCGAGGCGCCGCGTCCAGCCCGAAGTGGCCGCGGCCAGAAACGCGCCGGCCGCGGGCGCGGCATGCAGCATGCCCACCAGCTGGGCGTCGCCGGCAAACGTCTCCACGCCCAGCTGCGGCAGCAGCACCCAGGGCGTGGCGCACACCGCCATCAATATATCCAGCAGCAGCAGGCCGCCGACCACGGGGCTGGCACGCGCAAAGCGCGCGCTTTCCCGCCAGGCCTGCCAGGGGCTCACGCGCTGCGCGGTGCCCGCCGCCGCGGGCGCGGGCGCGGGCAGCGCCGGCAGGCGCAGCAGCAGCAGCGGCGTGAGCACCGCCCCGGCCAGGGCCAGGGCGTAGCAGGCGCTGCTGCCGCCGCGGGCCAGCAGCAGCCCGGCCAGCAGCGGCCCCGTGAGCCGGCCCAGCTGTTCGGCCAGCGCGCCGAGCGCGCCCGCCGCGGGCAGCTGGTGGGCCGGCACCAGCGTGGGCAGCGTGGCCATCAGCGCCGGGGCGCTGATGCCGCCGGCCAGACCGCTGAGCACGGTGGCCGCATAGATCCAGCCGAGCTGCGGCGTGGCCTGCAGGCTGTTGAGCAGCAGCACCAGCACCACCAGCACATAGACGGCACGCCCGGCAACCATCACCGTGCGCCGGTTCGCGCGGTCGGCAATCACGCCGCCCCACAGCAGCCCGGCAATCGTGCCCAGCGCCAGGCCCAGGCCCACGCCCGCCACCTTGAGCGAGGACTGGGTCAGGCTCCAGACCTGCCAGGCGACGGCAACGCCCAGCACGCCATAGACCAGCACCGACACCAGCCTTGCGGTGTACAGCAGGCGAAAGCCCGGCGACTGCAGTGGCGACAGGTCGAGCGCGTGCCGCGCGAACCAGGCGCGCCAGCCGGCGCGCGCGCCGGCGTCCGAAGGCTTGGCCACGTCAGGCCTTCTTGAATTCGTGCTCGGCCATGCCGCGGCGCCAGTAGGAAACGATGAGCTGCTCGCTCTTTTCCAGGCCGCGGGTTTCCCGCGCCCAATGGCGTATCGCCTGCGCCGCCTCGAACTCGGCGCCGGCCCAGACAAAGCGCGTGCCCGCCGGCGCGGGCCACTGCACGCCGCGCAGCGCATCAAGCAGCAGGCTGGTCGTTCCCGGCGCGGCTGCGCCGCGGTGCAGCCAGTGCCACTGCAGGCCGGGCGGCGCGACCACCGGCAGCTGGTCCTGCGGGCCCTGGACTTCGGCAAACACCTGGCCGCGGGTGGCGGCGGGAAGCGCCGCCGCAATGCGCAGCATGGCGGGCAGCGCGGTGTCGTCGCCCGCCAGCAGCATCCAGTCGGCGGGCGCGGCCGTGCGCCCGCCCGGGCCGCTCATGCCGATTTCCTGGCCCACGCCCGCTTGCGCCGCCCAGGCCGAGCCCGGGCCGGCGTCCGCATGCAGCACGAAGTCCACGTCCAGCCAGCCCGCGGCGCCGTCGATCGCGCGCATGGTGTAGGTGCGCACGTCGAGGCGCTTGTCGCCTTGCGCAAAGCGCGGCATGCCGCTGGGCGACAGCGTGGGCCACTCGGGGGCGGTGATGCCGGGCTGGGGGAACATCAGCTTGCAGTGGATGTTCTCGTCCTGGGCGTAGCGCGCCAGGTCATTGCCGGCAAAGCGCACGCGCCGCAGGTGCGGCGTCAGCGACTGCACCGCCAGCACGCGCAGCACGCGAAACGCGGGCGGGCGCTGCAGCGCGCTGCCGTCGCCGTCCCAGACCAGCGCCGCGTCGTCGCTTTGCGTGGCCTCGAGAATCAGATGGGCAAGCATCAGCTTGATGTCCTGCAGCGCCTCGATGCCGGGCGCGCTGGCCGACGCGTGGATGGAGCCGTCCTGGGCCCAGAGGCTGGCCAGTCCCAGGTCATGGGCCACGGTCCAGCGCGCGCCTTCGCGCTGCGGCGCGAGATCGTGTTCGCGCATGTGTTCGACGATGGTCTCGACCATGGCCTGCGCCTGATCGGTGCGCACGCAGGTGCGGGCCTGTAGCAATGTCATCCTGATTTCCTGTTGTCCACCGCAAATCTGCGATTTGCTGGCGGGTGTTAGCCGCTCCAAGCGGTTTGTACGGGCGGCTGCGGGTGGGGTCCGGCCGGGCCGTCGACCAGCACGAACAGCCGGCCTTGCTCGCAGCTGCGCACGCGCGCGTTCACGCCGTAGGCGGCGCGCAGGCGTTCGGGCGTGATGGTCTGCTGCGGCGGGCCGAAGGCGCAGAGCCGGCCGGCCTGCAGCAGCGCGATGTCGTCGGCCCATTGCGCGGCCAGCGACAGGTCATGCAGCACCACGATCACGATGCGTCCCGCGTGCGCGAGCTGCCGCACGGTCTGCATCACCTGCCATTGATGGGCCAGGTCGAGCGCGCTGACCGGCTCGTCGAGCAGCACGATGGGACAGTCGCGCACCATGACCTGGGCCAGCGCCGCCATCTGCCGCTGGCCGCCCGAAAGGTGGGCCAGCGGCTGCATCGCGAGTGGCGCCATGCCCAGCTGTTCCAGGGCCTGCATGGCGCGCGCCGGCGAGGCCGTTGCAAGGCCGTGCATGGCCACCAGCGTGGCTTCAAGCACCGTGAGCGAGCCGCCCGCCGCGCCCAGTTGCGGCATGAAGGCGACCTGGCGCGCGCGCTGCGCCGCGGGCAGGGTCAGCAGCTCGCTGGCGCCAAAGCGCACCTGGCCGCGCGCCGCCACCAGGCCCGACAGCGCGCGCAGCAGCGTGGACTTGCCCGCGCCGTTGGGCCCGACCAGGGCCAGCAGGCGTCCGGGGGCCAGCGGCGGCAGCGTGAGCCCCTGCAGCACGCGGCGCTGGCGGTAGTCGACCTGCAGATTGTCAATTGCCAGCGGCGCCGGCGCGAGCGTGGGTGTACAGGCTTTCATGCCCCACCCCGCGTGCGGCGCAGCACCAGCAGCACGAACACCGGCAGGCCGACCAGCGCGGTGATGATGCCCACCGGCAGCAGCACGCCGGGCACGATGGACTTGCTGACCACCGAGGCCAGCACCATCAGCAGCGCGCCGACCAGCGCGGCGGCGGGCAGCAGATGGCGATGGCCGTCGCCCACGAGCAGGCGCGCGACATGCGGGCCGACCAGGCCGACAAAACCAATGGTGCCGGCCAGCGCCACGGCCACGGCCGCCAGCAGGCTGATGCGCAGCAGCGCCCAGCGGCGCAGATGCGCCACGTCGATGCCGTAGCTGCGCGCGCGCTCGTCGCCCAGGCCCAGCGCGGTCATCGCGCTGGCAGCGCGCCAGGAAAACGGCAGCACGCAGGCAATCACCAGGGCCAGCAGGCCCACGCCCAGCCAGTCGGCGCGCGCCAGGCTGCCCATGCTCCAGAACACCAGCTGCTGCAGCGCGTCCTCGCTGGCGACAAACTGCACCAGCGACAGCAGCGCCGCGGCCGCAAAGCCAATGGCGATGCCGAACAGCACCAGGATCTGCGCATCGGCGCCGGGCCGGCGCGCAAACAGCTGCAGCAGCGCCAGCGCGCCAAGCGCAAAGATGAAAGCGTTGCCCGAGACCAGCCAGGCCGCGGGCAGGCCCGGAATGCCCCAGTTGAGCACGATGGCCAGCGAAGCGCCCAGCGCCGCGGCCGACGACACGCCCAGCGTGAACGGTTCGGCCAGTGGATTGCCCAGCACGGTCTGCATCTCGACGCCGGCAACTGCCAGCGCCACGCCGACCAGCACCGCAAGCAGGGTCACGGGCAGGCGCAGATCCCAGAGCACGACATGCAGGCTGGGGGGCAGCGAGTCAGGCTGCCACAGGCCGTGCAGGGCCTGCATGAAGCGCAGCGACGAAGGCCCGCTGGTGATGTCAAGCAGCATGGCGGCCAGCGTCAGCGCCAGCAGCAGCGCGACCAGGCACCAGCGCCTGCGCTGGCTCGCGCGGTAGGCGCGCAGCGGCTCGGCCAGGGCCGGCGAGGAAAGGCCAGGGTCCACGGCAGGAAAGTCATTCATGGTTGCAGCGAAGTCCAGAAGCTGCCGCGCCAGGGCGCAGCGAGAAAGCGCTGGTTGAGCGCGTCCAGCGTGGCCTGGGGCTTGACGTCGGCAAACTCGCGCGGGTGCAGCCAGGTCGCAACGCATTCCAGGCTGACGATGCCCAGTCCGCCGTGCCAGAGGCCATGCACCTGGCCGTTGCGCACGGCGCGCGTCTGCGCCAGACCCGTGCGCTGCACCACGCGGCGCAGGCTGTCCTGGGCCTGGCCCGGCGCGACCCCGGGCCCGAGCAGCAGGCCGCCGCGCGACTGCAGGTGCAGGCCGCCGGTGCCGATGTAGATCTCGGGGTCCTGGGCCATCACGTATTCGGTGCTCAGCGTTCCGGCCATGCCGGCAATCAGCTCGCCGCCTATCAGCCGGCCGCCGGCCATGCGCACCATGTCGCCCAGATTCTTGCCTGCGCCCATCGACAGGCAGCAGGGCGCCGAGCCCGCATGCGGCTCCATCAGCACCAGCGGCAAGCGCGCATTGCGCGCGCGCAGGCGCTGCACGCCTTCGCGTATGCGCGCCAGGCGCTGCTCGAGAAACGCCGCCAGTTCGCGCGCCCGCGCTTCATGGCCGGTGAGAATGCCGAACTGGACCAGACCGCGCGTGGGCTCGGCCTGGCGCAGATCGGGGCTGACTTCCAGCACCGCGACGGCGATGCCGGCCTTCTCCAGCCGGGACACGGTCTGGCTGGCCTGGGCGTAGAACGGATCGAGCACCACGAGATCGGGCTCGAGCGCGATCAGCGCTTCGGGATGCAGGTTCTGCGGGCCGTCTATCGCCAGCTGCGCCATGTGCGCGAAGGCGCGCGGGTCGGGCCCGCGCAGCATCTGCAGGCTTTGCGCGTCCAGCCGCCACTTGTTCCAGGCAACCACGTTTTTCGCCGGCTGGGGCGCGAGCATGGACAGCATCACGAAGTCGTCGGTCGCGGCCAGCACCATGCGCTGCGCGGGGCGCGCCAGCCGCACGCTGCGCCCGCGCAGATCGGTGATCTGCACCGGCTGGGTGCTGGCCAAGGCCGGGCCCGCGCCCAGCGCGGCGGCGAGGGCGAGCCACTGCCGGCGCGTGCTGCCGGGTGTCATGTCAGAAGTCCGCATTGAGTCCCAGCCAGATGCGCCGTCCTTCGTCCATCATCCAGTTGCCGTCCAGGCCCTGGGTGCGCGTGCGCAGGTCCACGGGCACCTTGCGGTCGGTGGCGTTGAGCAGCGAGAAGCGCAGCGCGACGGTCTTGCTCAGGCTGTAGCTGCCGCCCAGGTCCAGCGTTGCCGAACTGCCGCGCTGGCGCGTGACCGCGGCGCCGTTGCGGTAGCCCGCGTAGACCGCGTTGCCCATGAAGTTCAGGCGGGCGAAGGTCAGCAGCTTGCCCGTGGGCTGCCAGTCGAGCTGGGCATTGAGCAGGTGGCGCGGCGTCTTCTCCAGCGGCTGGCCGTCCAGCGAGCTGCCGTCAAACGCGGTTTCGGTGCCGCCCTGGCGGCGCGACTGCGTATAGGTGTAGCTGGAGTTCAGGCGCAGGTCGCGCGCCAGCGGCAGCTGCAGCCCGAGTTCCAGCCCGCGGATGCGCACCCGGTCGACGTTGTCGTAGACATAGAGATGGTTGGCCGAGGCGGGGTTGAGCGGGTCGGGCCGGCCCGAGTCGAAGCTCACCACCTTGTTCTTGAAGTCGGTATTGAACAGCGTGGCCGTGACGCGGCTTGCGGGCGCCCATTCGTAGGTCAGGCCGAACTCGCGGGTGGTGCTGGTTTCGGGCTGCAGGTCGGGGTTGCCGCACAGCGGCCCGCGATAGCCCGAGTTGCCGCCGGTCGTCATGCAGTAGCCGGCCGTGCTCTGGCGCAGCGCCGGCGCCTTGAAGCCGGTTGTCACGCCGCCGCGCAGCGTCAGCGCCTCGCTGGCGTGGTAGACGCCATAAAGACGTGGCGACCAGTGATTGCCATAGCGCTCGTCGTGGTCCATGCGCGCGCCGCCGGTCAAGGTGAACTGGTCGGTGATCAGCCAGTCGTCCTCGAGGAACAGCGCATGGCTGTCGAGCGAGACGCTGTTGATGTTCACCGGATAGCCCGCGACCGCGGCCTCGTTGCGTATGCCGCCCAGCGTGCTGCGCTGGCGCTGGCCGCCCATGCGCAGCACATGCCTGGCAAACGGCAGCGTCAGGTTGCCTTCGAGCGTGGTGTTGGTGAGCTTGCGGCTGCTGTAGTTCACGGCCTGGGGCCAGTCCGTGTTCTCGCCTTCCTCGCGGTACAGCGACAGCTTGGACTGGCCGAAGTCCCAGCGGCCGTTGTGGCTGATGCCATAGTGGTCGCGCGAATGGCGCACGCTGTTCCAGGCATAGGCGGGCAGGGTGGAGCGTCCCGGTGTGGTCTCGGTGCTGGTGCGTTCGCTGCCCAGGTCAAGCACCACTTCCTGGCGCGCGTCTGGCCTGGCCGTGAGCTTGGCGCCCAGGCTCTGGTTCTTGCGGCCGTAGGCGCCTTCGGCGCCGGGATAGTAGGTGTCGCCTTCGCTGCGGCTGTCGCTCTTGCCCCACAGCTGCAGGCCCAGCACGTCGCTCTTGATCGGCCCGCCGATCCAGAACTCGCCGCCGCGCGAATTGCCGTAGTCCTTGTCGCCTTGCAGCGTGGTCGAAGCCGCGACGCTGCCGCCCCAGCGGCCGGGCACTTTCTTGGTGATGATGTTGATCACGCCGCCCATGGCTTCGGAGCCGTACAGCGACGACATAGGACCGCGCACGACTTCGATGCGCTCTATGGCCGAGACCGGGGGCAGCAGATTGGCCTGCACGCCGGTCGTGCCGCGGTTCATGGTCTCGCGCGTGTTCTGGCGCTGGCCGTCAATCAGGATCAGCGTGTATTCGCCGGGCAGGCCGCGGATCATGATGTCCGTGGCGTTGGGGTTGTCGCCGACCACCGACACGCCTTCGACCTGGCGCACGGCGTCGGCCACGGAAGTGAAGTTGCCCTTGCGCAGGTCCTCCTGCGTCAGCACGCTGATCGATGCGGGCGCATCCTTGATGCGCTGCTGCACGCCGCTGGCCGTCACCACGACGGTTTCAAGCGGCGCCTCGACGGGCTGGGCAAGCGCCGGGGCGACGCTCGCGGCCAAGGTGGCGGCAGCGGCCCAGCGCACGGCGGCGCGGGAAACGGGTGGTTGCGTTGTGGTGTTCATGACCCTCTGACCTGTTGGTATGGTGGCGCAGCGGCGCCCGGCCGCGGCGCGGTGCGCGGACGGATGCGTGCCCCTGTTTGGCAGCCGTTGATTTCAGCACCTAAGGTCAGGCCGGTGGTTTGCGCAAGCACGGCAGATGTTTGCGTTTCAATTAAAAATGCTTCTCATTTGAGTTGCGCGCCGGATTCCGCCGCGCCGCGCGCCGGCGGCGCCTCAGAGCCTGGCGCGCACCAGCTTGGGAGAAATGCCGAAGCGCCGCTTGAAGGCCGTGGCGAAGTTCGCGGCGCTGGTGTAGCCCGCGCAGTGCGCGACTTCCGCCACGCTGCAGCCTGTCTGCTCGAGCTGCGCCCAGGCGCGTTCCAGCCGCCTGTCGCGCCGGTAGTCGTCAATCGTCGTGCCGTAGAGCTGCTTGAACTGGCGCTGCAGCGCGCTGGGGCTCAGGCCGATGTCGCGCGCGAGCTGGCCCAGCGGCTGCAGCGGCGGGTCGTTGCTGTCGAGCAGCGCCTTCAGGCCGGCCATGCGGCGGTGTTCGCGCATGCCCAGGGCGGCCGGCGCGCTGCTGTCCGGCGCCGCGCCATCGAGCGACTGCAGCGCTTCGTGCAGCAGCTCGAGCGTGCGGCTGAGCAGCAGCAGCGGGGCGCTGCCTTCGCGTGCCAGCTGGATGATCTGCTCGGTCACGGCAATGGCGCGCGCCGAAGGCTGCCAGGGATGTATCGCCAGCTGCTGCCTGTCGATCCAGGCGCGCAGCAGCGCGGGCAGAGCCTGGTCGGCAAGCCCCAAGGCCGGCAGCTGTTCGGGCGCCACGCTCAGGCTCAGCTTGCGCTCGTACTTGCCGCAGCGCCAGTGCCGCTCGAACTGGTCGCCGGGGCGCGAATGAACCAGCGCGCCGCAGGCCTGCAGGCCGGGCGCATCGGGCACCTGCATTTGCAGTGACTGGCCGCCAAACGCCACATCCACGCTGCCTTCCAGCAGCACCACGATATGCACGCCGGGTTCGGCCGGCGTGGTGGTGTGCAGGGTGCGCAGATCCCTGGCTTCGACGCCGTGCAGCCAGATGCCGGGCTGTATCTGGATCGATTGGATATGGCCGCTGAGCAAGGCGTCCTGCCCCTCGACCTGGGCGTCCAGAAACCGGTAGTCCGGTCCTTGGAAATCGCGCGCGTGCAGCGTGCCCAGACCCATCCAGCGGGGCTGCTTGCGCGAAAGGGAGACAAGAGATGAGGCCATGGGCGGCGGCGGATGCGAACGCGCTTGTTGAGAATAATTCTTATTTTAAGCGGTTTCGCAAAAAGGTCTGCGTGGCGGGTCTGCCCACAGCGCTTGCCGCGTGCCGGCAAGTGGTCTGATGCGCTGCCAGGGAGCGCATCAGACGCCGTGCGCAAGGGCACGGCAGATTCATGCCGCCGCGGGGCGGCGGTCTCAATTCATCACGCCGGCGCCAGGACAGGCCTGCGCCAGCCGCAGCGCTTCAGGTCACCAGCGCCAGGGTACAGAACCAATGCAGGGGTTTCTTCATTGCAGTCCTTCCAGCAAGACAAGGGTTTCGCGACAAGAGCTGTGAGGGCGCTGATATTCGCAGGAGCATGGAGGCTTGCCGCGTTTTCTCTGCACGTCACTTTGGAAGAATGGCTTGGCGAAGGCGCCGTTGAAAGCCCTGTCGGAAGGCATTCTTCATTGGGGACAATATTAGCTTCATCCCCGGCCGAATCCAAAGAACAAGATCGACTTTGGTAGCTCCGAATCAGCATATGCGGCCTCTTCCTACAGTCGGCGATGCGCGCGCCAAGTGCCATGCGTGGTCTGCGGCCGGCCCCGCGCAGCCGCGGCACGCAAGCCGCGTTGCCATCGCGAACGAGAATTATTTGGCCGGAAGATTTTCGCCGCGATTATCTTTTGTGCTTGCGCTTCCCCGGAATCGCAGGGTTAAATGCGCTTGAATGCGCCTGCCGCAGTTGTTCAGAAAATGCCTTGCCCGGAGTTGATTCATATCAAGTCCTGGTGGGTATTGCGGCATTAGCATTCCGATATGTCGCAATAACCGCTGCGCAAAGGTCAATGCAACGTCGAGCCGGCAAGGCCACTCGGTGGGTGGGCCGCAATATGCAGCGCTACAGGGGCCCGTCGAGGTCCCGGAAACGGTGAACCCATGACTGATAGAGCCAAAGAGGAGTTGCGCAGCTTTGCGTTTCTCACCATCGTGGTGGCGCCCGTGCTGGCCGGGGCGTTGATCGTGATCTACGGTTTCCTGGTCTGGTTCTATCAGATGTTTGCCGGGCCTCCGCATGTCTGAGCCCGGGCGCGTCTTGCCCGACGAACTCCACATCGCGAGTCTCGTGGTGCATGTGATGCCGCAGACCCTGTCCCATGTCGCGCAAGCCCTGCTGCAGGTCGATGACGCGCAGGTGCATGGCACCCATCCCGACGGCAAGCTGGTGGTGACCCTCGAAGGGCCCAACGCCGGCGCCATCATGGACAAGGTGGCGCAGATCCAGCAGATCCCCGGCGTGCTCAACGTCTCTCTCGTCTATCAACACGCCGAATCCCGGCATTTTCTGAACCAGGAGGTCGGCCATGACCAGCACCCGGCGTGATTTCGTTCGTCAATCGGCAGCTGCCGCCGCGGGGGCCGTGGCCGGCATTCCCATCCAGGCCGTGTCGCAGGACGCGGCCGGCAGCGCCAACGCACAGTTGACCTGGTCCAAGGCGCCTTGCCGTTTCTGCGGCACGGGCTGCGGCGTGATGGTGGCCGTCAAGGACAACCGCGTGGTCGCCACGCAGGGCGATCCGCAGGCCGAGGTGAACCGCGGGCTGAACTGCGTCAAGGGCTATTTCCTGTCGAAGATCATGTATGGCGCCGACCGGCTGACCCAGCCCATGCTGCGCATGAAGAACGGCCAGTACGCCAAGGACGGCGAGTTCCAGCATGTCTCCTGGGACACCGCGTTTGACGTGATGGCCGAGAAGTTCAAGAAGGCGCTCAAGGACAAGGGTCCGACGTCCGTGGGCATGTTCGGCTCGGGCCAGTGGACGGTCTGGGAAGGCTATGCCGCGTCCAAGCTGTTCAAGGCCGGTTTTCGCTCGAACAACATCGACCCGAACGCGCGCCACTGCATGGCCTCGGCGGTTGCCGGCTTCATGCGCACCTTCGGCATGGACGAGCCCATGGGCTGCTATGACGACATCGAGGCCACCGACACCTTCGTGCTCTGGGGCTCGAACATGGCCGAGATGCACCCCGTGCTCTGGACACGCGTGACCGACCGGCGCCTGAGCGCGCAAGGCGTCAAGGTGGCGGTGCTGTCGACCTTCGAGCACCGTTCGTACGAGCTCGCCGACATCGAGCTGACGTTCAAGCCGCAGACCGACCTGGCCATCCTGAACTACATTGCCAACCACATCATCCGCACGGGCCGCGTGAACCAGGAGTTCGTCTCCAAGCATTGCAACTTCAAGATCGGCAACCCCGACATCGGCTACGGCCTGCGCCCCGAGCATCCGCTGCAAAAGGCCGCCAAGAATGCCGGCGATGCCAACGGCTCCAGGCCCGCGAGCTTCGAGGAATACGCCAAGTTCGTCTCGACCTATACGCTTGAATACACGGCCGATCTCACGGGCGTGCCCGCCAACCGTCTCGAGGCACTGGCCGAGCTGTATGCCGACCCCAAGCGCAAGGTGGTGTCGTTCTGGACCATGGGTTTCAACCAGCACACGCGCGGTGTCTGGGCCAACAACATGATCTACAACATCCACCTGCTGGTGGGCAAGATCGCGACGCCGGGCAACAGCCCGTTCTCGCTGACCGGCCAGCCTTCGGCCTGCGGCACGGCGCGCGAGGTCGGCACGTTCTCGCACCGCCTGCCGGCGGACATGGTGGTCACCAATCCCGCCCACCGCAAGACCGCCGAGAAGCTGTGGAAGCTGCCCGAAGGCACGATTCCCGGCAAGCCCGGCTACCACGCCGTCGAGCAGAACCGCATGCTCAAGGACGGCAAGCTCAATGCCTATTGGGTGATGGTCAACAACAATATCCAGGCGGGTGCCAACCTTGCCCAGGAAGGCTATCCGGGCTACCGCAACCCCGACAACTTCATTGTCGTGTCCGATGCCTATCCCACGGTCACGGCGGTGGCCGCCGACCTGATACTGCCCACGGCCATGTGGGTGGAGAAAGAGGGCGCCTACGGCAACGCCGAGCGGCGCACGCATTTCTGGCACCAGCTGGTCAAGGCGCCGGGCGAGGCGCGCTCCGACCTGTGGCAGCTGATGGAGTTTTCCAAGCGCTTCAAGATCGAGGAAGTCTGGCCCGAGGAGCTGCTGGCCAAGAGCCCCGAGTTCCGCGGCAAGACGCTGTACGACGTGCTGTACCGCAACGGCCAGGTCGACAAGTTCCCGGCCACGCAGATGGAGGCCGGCTACGAGAACGACGAAGCCAAGCACTTCGGCTTCTATGTGCAAAAGGGCTTGTTCGAGGAATACGCGGCTTTCGGCCGCGGCCATGGCCATGACCTCGCGCCCTTCGACGAGTACCACAAGGTGCGCGGACTGCGCTGGCCCGTGGTCAACGGCAAGGAAACGCGCTGGCGCTACCGCGAAGGCTCGGACCCCTACGTGAAGGCCGGCAGCGGCTACCAGTTCTACGGCAACAGCGACGGCAAGGCGATTGTCTATGCGCTGCCCTACGAGCCCGCGGCCGAGTCGCCCGACAAGGAGTTTCCGTTCTGGTTGTCTACGGGCCGCGTGCTCGAGCACTGGCATTCGGGCTCGATGACGCGCCGCGTTCCCGAGCTGCACCGCGCCGTGCCCAATGCGCTGTGCTACATGCACCCCGAGGACGCCAAGGCCCTGGGCCTGCGCCGCGGCAGCGAAGTGGAGATTGCCTCGCGGCGCGGCGCCATGCGCTCGCGCGTCGAGACGCGCGGACGCAACAAGCCGCCGCGCGGCCTGGTCTATGTGCCCTGGTTCGACGCCAGCCAGCTGATCAACAAGGTCACGCTGGACGCCACCGATCCGATTTCATTCCAGACGGACTTCAAGAAGTGCGCAGTGAAACTGACCAAGGTCTAGCCATAGGAGTGTGGATCATGCAATTCATTCGTACTTTGGGCCTGTTGCTGATGCTCTGCACGGGCGCGGCTTGGGCCCAGCCCCTGGGCCAGAACTTCCACGACAACGCGCGCGGCCCCACGCCCATCATGGAAACCACCAAGCCGCCGGTGCTGGGCAATGCGGTCAACGACGACGTGCGCCGCACGCGCAACTATGCGATGCAGCCGCCCATCATTCCGCACCGCGTCGACGGCTACCAGATCGACAAGAACTTCAACAAGTGCCTTGACTGCCATTCGCGCACCAAGGCCGAGATGTTCCAGGCCGTGCCGGTGTCGATCACGCATTACATGGATCGCGACGGCAACATGCTGGGCCAGGTCTCGACGCGGCGCTATTTCTGCATGCAGTGCCATGTGGCCCAGGACCCGGTGCGGCCGCTGGTCAACAACACGTTTGTCGACGTCGACACGCTGCTGCTGCAATCGCTGCGCAACCAGGCGCCGGGCAAGCCCCAGAAGAAAAACTGACGCGGCCCCCGGCAGCAAAAGGTCACCACCATGATGAATTTCATCAAGCGCTACTGGGCGGTCATGCGCCGCCCCAGCGTGCACTTCAGTCTCGGTTTCCTGACCATAGGCGGCTTCATTGCCGGCATTCTTTTCTGGGGCGCGTTCAACACCGCAATGGAGCTGACCAACACCGAGAAGTTCTGCACGGGCTGCCACGAGATGCGCGACAACGTGTTTGCCGAACTCAAGAGCACCATCCACTACACCAACCGCTCGGGCGTGCGCGCGATCTGCTCGGACTGCCATGTGCCGCACAACTGGACCGACAAGATGGCGCGCAAGATGCAGGCCTCCAAGGAAGTCTGGGGCAAGATCTTCGGCACCGTCGACACGCCGGAGAAGTTCCAGGCCAAGCGGCTGGAACTCGCCCAGCATGAATGGGCGCGCTTCAAGGCCAATGATTCTCTCGAATGCCGCAACTGCCACAACTACGACTCCATGGACATGACGCGCCAGAGCCTGCGTGCGCAGAACATGCATTCGACCTATCTCGCCAACAAGGAAAAGACCTGCATCGACTGCCACAAGGGCATTGCCCACAAGCTGCCGCATATTCCACCGGGCCAGGCGCCCACCGACAGCCCGGGCCAGGTCGTGCCCATGCCCGTGGCGGCGGTGGCCGTCAAGCCGTAACTGCATGGAGCCTACGGCCTGGGCTGACTTGTCTCTTGCGGTGTCCGGCTGGGGCTGCGTTCGCAATGGCCGTGTGCTGCTGCGCGAGCTGTCGTTCGAGCTGGGCGCAGGCCAGCTGCTGGTGCTCAAGGGGCGCAACGGCGCGGGCAAGAGCACGCTGCTGCGCAGCCTGGCGGGCCTGATGCCGTGGCGCGCGGGCCGGCTGGCCTGGGCGGGCCAGACCCTGGCGCCCAGCGCCGCGCCCTACCAGCAGCAGCTGGCCTATCTGAGTCACCAGGCCGGCATGAACGATGCGCTGACGGCGCTGGAAAACCTGCGCTTCGCGCTGGCGCTGCAAGACCAGGCCTGGAATGCCGCGCATGTCGCCCGTACTCTTGCCACGCTGGGCCTGCAGGACCTGGGCGCACGCCCTTTCGGGCGGCTGTCGCAGGGTCAGCGCCGGCGCCTGGGCCTGGCGCGCGTGGTGCTCAGCGACCGGCCGCTGTGGCTGCTTGATGAGCCCGACAATGCGCTCGACGACGAGGGCGCGCTGTGCCTGGCCGACATGCTGCGCGCGCATTGCGCGGCCGGCGGGCTGGCCGTGGTCGCGACCCACCGCGGGCTGGCGCTGGCCGAAGGACTGGCAAGCACGCTCGATTTGTCGAATCTTCCAACGCTGAACACTCCGCCGGAGGCCGCATGCTGAAAGCCGTCTTCGTGCGCGAGATGCGGCTGGCCCAGCGCCGGCCCGCGCAGGCGCTGGGCGGCCTGCTGTTCTTTGTGCTGGTCGGCAGCCTGTTTCCGCTGGCGCTGGGGCCCGACAGCGCCTTGCTGCAGCAGATCGCCCCGGGCGTGGTCTGGGTCGCGGCGCTGCTGGCGCTGCTGCTGGGCCAGCATCAGCTGTTCGAAGGCGAGCTGGCCGATGGTTCGCTGGAGCAATGGGCGCTGGCTGCCACGCCGCTGTGGCTGCTGGTCGGCATGAAAGTCGCGGCCCAGTGGCTGATCGCCGCCGTGCCGCTGCTGCTGGCCGCTCCCGTGCTGGGCTGGCAGTACGGCATGACCGCCGATGCCGTCGGGGTGCTGCTGGCCGCGCTGGCGCTGGGCACGCCCAGCTTGAGCCTGCTCGCGGCCCTGGGCGCGGCGCTGACGCTGGGCCTGCGCGGCCAGCTGCTGCTGGCGCTGGTGGTGCTGCCGCTGAGCATTCCGATTCTGATTTTTGGCAGCCATGCCGTGACGCAGGCGAGCCTGGGCCTGAGCGCCGCGCCCGCGCTGAACCTGCTGGGCGCCTGCCTGTGCCTGGCGCTGCTGGCCACGCCCTGGGCCATTGCACAGGCGCTGCGCCTGGCGCTGGAATGATATGAACAAGCTCTTGACCGCAACTTCGCGCGCGCCGCAGGCGGCGCAGTCCGGCTTTCGCTGGCGCCAGCTGGCCTCGCCGCCGGTGTTCTTTGCCTGGGCCGGCCGCGCCTGGCCCTGGTTTGCCGCGCTGGCGCTGCTGCTGGCCGCCGCCGGGCTGTGGGTGGGCCTGGTGCTGGCCCCGACCGACCACCAGCAGGGCGAGGTCTACCGCATCATCTTCCTGCATGTGCCCGCGGCCTGGATGTCGATGTTCATCTACCTGATTGCCGCCGCGCATGCGGGCCTGGGCCTGGTCTACCGCACGCGCCTGTCGCCGCTGCTGGCGCGCGCGCTGGCGCCCACGGGCGCGCTGTTCACCGTGATCGCGCTGTGGACCGGGGCGGCCTGGGGCAAGCCGACCTGGGGCGCGTGGTGGGTCTGGGATGCGCGCCTGACCTCGGAGCTGATCCTGCTGTTCCTCTACCTGGGCTACCTGGGCCTGGTCTCGGCCATAGAGGACCCGCAGCGCGCCGACAGCGCCGGCGCCATCGTGCTGCTGGCCGGCGTGGTGAACATTCCCATCATCTATTTTTCGGTGCAGTGGTGGAGCACGCTGCACCAGGGCGCGACCATACGCTGGAACGCCGCGCCCAGCATGAACCAGACCATGCTCGCGGGCATGCTGCTGATGGCGCTGGCCTGCTGGGCCTATGCGCTGGCGGTGGCGCTGGTGCGCACCCGCTGCCTGATTCTCGAGCGTGCCCAGGAGGAGCAGCTGTAATGCAAAACCATGGCTTTTATCTGATGCTGGCCTATGGCCTGGGCGCGGCCTTGCTGGTCGCCGAAGTGCTGCTGCTGTGGCGGCGCAGCCGGCGCGCGCGCTGCGCCGTGCACGACGAGGAGATGCCGTGATCAAACCGCGCCAACGGCGGCTGCTCTGGGTGCTCGCGGGCGTGGTGCTGGTCGCCACGGCCGTGACCCTGGTGCTGCGCGCGCTCGATGCCAATGTGATGTTCTTCTACAGCCCCAGCCAGGTGCATGCGGGCGAGGCGCCGCAGGGCGCGGCGTTCCGCTTGGGCGGGCTGGTCGAGGCCGGCTCGGTGCAGCGCGGCGGCGCTGCAGGAGGCGGCGTGCAGGTGCAGTTTGTGGTGACCGACCAGGTGCAGCGCGTGGCCGTGCAGTACCAGGGTCTGCTGCCCGATCTGTTTCGCGAAGGCAAGGGCGTGGTCGTCGCCGGCCTGCTGCTGCCCACGGGAATCTTCCGCGCCACCGAAGTGCTGGCCAAGCATGATGAGAACTACATGCCGCCCGAAGCCGCCAAAGCGCTCAAGGACGCGCTCGAAGATGCGAAGCAAGAAAAGGCCGGGCCATGATCGCTGAACTGGGCGTTTTCTCCATGGTGCTGTCGCTGATCGTCGCGGCGCTGCTGGCCTGCCTGCCATTGGCCGGCGCGCAGCTGGGCATTCGCAGCTGGGTGGCGCTGGCGCGGCCGGCCGCGGCGCTGCACTGCCTGCTGTCGCTGCTGTCGATTGCCATCCTGACCTGGTGTTTCCGGGTCGGCGACTTCTCGGTGCTCTATGTGGCGGCCAATTCGCACAGCGAGCTGCCCATGGTCTACAAACTCACGGCCGTCTGGGGCGGGCATGAAGGCTCGATGCTGCTGTGGCAGGTGATGCTGGCCTGCTGGACGCTGGCGGTGGCCTGGCGCAGCCGCGCGCTGCCACCCGAATTTGTCGCCCGCGTGCTCGCGGTGCTGGGCTGGATCAGCGTGGGCCTGCTGCTGTTCCTGCTGTTCCTGTCGAACCCGTTCACGCGCCTGGTGCCGGCCGCGCTCGAAGGCAAGGACCTGAACCCGCTGCTGCAGGACCCGGGCATGGTGTTTCACCCGCCGCTGCTCTACATGGGCTATGTGGGCTTTGCCGTGCCGTTCGCGTTTGCGCTGGCGGCGCTGATTTCGGGCGAGCTGGGCGCGGCCTGGGCGCGCTGGTCGCGCTCCTGGACGCTGGCCGCCTGGGGCTTTCTGACGCTGGGCATTCTGCTGGGCAGCGCCTGGGCGTACTACGTGCTCGGCTGGGGCGGCTGGTGGTTCTGGGACCCGGTGGAAAACGCCTCTTTCATGCCCTGGCTGCTGGGCACGGCGCTGCTGCATTCGCTGATCGTCACCGACCAGCGCGGAGCGTTCCGCAGCTGGTCGGCGCTGCTGGCGATCTGCGCGTTCTCGCTGTGCCTGCTGGGAACCTTCCTGGTGCGCTCGGGCGTACTGACTTCGGTGCATGCGTTCGCGGTCGATCCGGGGCGCGGGCTGTTCATTCTGTGCTTCATCGTCGCCGTGGTCGGCACCTCGCTGTGGCTGTTTGCCTGGCGCGCCGCGGCGCTGGGCCAGGGCGGCGGGCAGTTCGGCCTGCTGTCGCGCGAAACGCTGCTGCTGGTCAACAACGTGCTGTTCAGCGCCGCAGCGCTCGCGGTGCTGATAGGCACGCTGTACCCGCTGGCGCTCGATGTGCTGCGCGACGAGAAGATCTCCGTGGGCCCGCCGTACTTCCAGGCCGTGTTCCTGCCGCTGGTGCTGCCGGCCGTGGCGCTGATGGCTCTGGGTGCGGTCGCGCGCTGGAAGCTCAGCACCTGGGCCGAGATCTGGCGCCGGCTGCGCGCCGCGCTGGCCTGGACCGTGGTCTGCGCCGTGGTGCTGCTGCTGTCCAACGGCCGGCTGGGGCCGCGCATTTCGCCGGCCACGCTGCTGGGCGTGACGCTGGGCCTGTGGTGCGTGTTCGGCACGCTGGCCCATGCCTGGCAGCGTCTGGCGCCGGGCTGGCGCGAGGGGCAGGGCTGGCAGCGGCTGGCACGCCAGCCCTGGGGCTGGTGGGGCATGCTGATGGCGCATGCGGGCGTGGGCATCTTCGTGCTCGCGGTGAGCCTGGCCGACGGGCTGGAAAGCAAGCGCGAGACCAGCGTCGCCCAGGGCGAAACCGTGGAGCTGGCGGGCTACCGCTTCCGCTTCGACAGCCTGGCGCCCGCGGCCGGCCCGAATTACGATGCCCAGCGCGCGCAGTTCAGCGTGCGCCACGGCGATGAGGAATGGCTGATGTTTCCCGAGAAGCGCGTCTTTCGCGCGCAGACCATGGGGCTGAGCCAGGCGGCCATCGACAGCGGCTGGACGCGCGATGTGTTTGTCGCGCTTGGCGAGCCGCTCGATGAAGCCGGCCGCAGCTGGAGCGTGCGCCTGCAGATCAAGCCGTTCATGGACTGGATCTGGCTGGGCACCCTGATGATGGCGCTGGGCGCGGGCCTGAGCCTGATGGACGCGCGCTTTCGCGTCGCGCGCCAGCGTGCGCCCCGGCGCGCTGCGGCTGCTCTGCAGGAAGGGCCGGCCTGATGCGCTTTGCCCTGCCTCTGGCGATCTTTCTCGCGCTGGCCGTGATGCTGGGCCTGGGACTGCAGCGCGATCCGCGCGCGCTGCAGACCGCGCTGCTTGACCAGCCGGCGCCGGTCATTGCGCGCCCCCTGTTGGAAGACCCGCGCCAGCCGTTCGATCAGGCCGCGCTGCGCGGCCAGGTGTGGCTGCTCAATGTCTGGGCCTCGTGGTGCGCGCCCTGCCGCCAGGAGCTGCCGCTGCTGGTCGAGTTCTCGCGCCGCGACCAGGTGCCGGTCTATGGCCTGAACTACAAGGACCAGCCCGACAAGGCCAGGGCCTTGCTGCGCGTCGCGGGCAATCCCTATGTCGCTTCGGCCGTGGACGCCGACGGCCGCACGGGCATGGACTTCGGCATACAGGGCGTTCCCGAGACCTTCGTGATCGATGGCCAGGGCCGCGTGCGCTACCGCCATCTGGGGCCGGTGACGGCCGAAGTCTGGCAGCAGAAACTGCTGCCTGTCGTGAAGGCCGTGCAATGAAGATGCGCCACACCATGTTGCTGATGGCCTGGGCCGTGCTGGCACTGCAGGCCAGGGCCGACGCAGGCCTGGAACAGCGCGAAGGCGCGCTGGCCGCGAAGCTGCGCTGCGTGGTCTGCCAGAACCAGACCGTGGCCGAATCGCAGGCGCCCATCGCCAAGGACATGCGCGAGGAGATCAAGGCCCAGCTCGCGCAGGGCCGCAGCGACGCCGAAGTGGTGGCCTTCTTCGAGCAGCGCTACGGCAGCTTCGTGCGCTATACGCCGCCCTGGCGGCCGTCGACCTGGCTGCTGTGGTGCGGCCCGTTTCTGGCGGTGTTCGCGGGCCTGGCGCTGCTGCGCAGGACGCTCAAGCAGCGCTCGGCCGGAGCCATGCCGCTGACGCCGGCCGAGCGCGAGCGCGCCAACGACTGGCTGCAGCAGACCGATGAGGAGAATCGCCCATGACCCCGATGCACTGGCTCTGGCTGGGCGCGCTGGCGCTGATATTGCTGAGCCTTGCCGTGTTGCTGGCGCCGCTGCTGCGCGAACATGCAGGCCCCGGCGAGATCCGCAGCGACGCCGTGCTGCGCCGTCTCTATCAGGCGCAATGGGAGGAGCTGGCGCGCGAGCAGCGCGCCGGCCACCTGAGCGACCTGGAACATGGCCAGGCCAGGGACGAACTCCAGCGCCGCCTGCTGGCCGAGCTCGAGCACCGTCCCGCGCAGCCACGCGCGCGCCACTGGCCCTGGCTGCCGCGCGCCAGCGCCCTGGGCCTGGCCGTGCTGCTGCCCGTGGCGGCATTCGCGCTCTATCTGCAGGTCGGCGATCCCCAGGCCGCGGCGCGGCTGGCGCAGGCCGATGAGGTGGGCCATGGCGGTGCCGACGCCCAGGTCGAGGCCATGGTCGAAGGCCTGGCGCGGCGGCTGCGCGCCGAGCCGCGCAACGTGCCGGGCTGGGTGATGCTGGCGCGTTCGTACGAGACGCTGGAGCGCTACGACGCCGCGGCCCGGGCCTATGCGCAGGCCCTCGTCGGCGCGCGCCTGGGCGAACCCGACAGGGAGCTCGAGGCCCGCCTGCTGGCCGACATGGCCGATGCGCTGGGCTCGGCCCAGGGCGGCGATCTGCAAGGCCAGGCCGGCGCGGCGATAGAGGAGGCCTTGCGCCTCGATCCGCGCCAGCACAAGGCGCTGGCCTTGGCCGGCAGCGCGGCCGTGCGCCAGGGCGATTTCGCGCTGGCCGCGACCCATTGGCGCGCGCTGCTGGCGCTGCTCGAGCCCGGGTCGGACATCGCGCTGCGCGTGCAGGACGACCTGCTGCAGCTCGAGACGCTGGACCGGTTGCCGCAGCCGCCTGCGGCGAGCGCACAGGCCAACCAACTGGCAGGCGAAATCCACTGGCCGGCATCGGTGCAGGCAATGCCCTTGCCGCGCGAAGCCAAGGTGTTCGTGATCGTGCGCGCCGACGCCCAGCCCCAGCCGGTTGCCGTGCTGCGCCTGCCGGCCAGGCCGCTGCCTGCACGGTTTGCGCTGGGCGCGGAGCATCTGCTCAACCCGGCCGTCGCCATGACGGATTTCGCGGCACTGCGCATTTCCGTGCGGCTGTCGCCCAGCGGCGCGGCGCTGCCCGCGGCCGACGATCTGCGCAGCGCCACCATCACGGTCAAGCCCGGCGACAGCGCGCTGCGGCTCGAGATGCCCGGCCGCTGAGCGCGCTCAGGCAATCATTGGTGGCTGCGCGGCGCCGGGCTGGTGCATGCGCGCCTTGAGGTTCTCGAACACCTGGCGCGTGATCGGATTGACGACATGGCTGCGGATGTAGAGCCTGTAGACCAGATCGGGCAGGGCCGGCATGCCGTCGCCCTTGCCCAGCACCCGCAGGCCAGGATCCAGCTGCTCCACGCCGCGCGCGGTCACGCCCAGGCCGGCGCGCAGCGAGGCGCGTATGCCGACGAGACTGGTGCACATGTGGCGTTTGCTCCAGGCGATGCCGGCCGCATCGAGCGCGTCGCAGCCCACGCGGCTGAAGATGCTGGGGCCGTCGGCCAGCACCAGCGGTATCGGCTTGGCCGGGTCGTGCGCATAGTTGGCGCCGCAGAGCCAGACCGTGGGGCTGGAGCGCAGCACAAAGCCTTCGTAGCCAGCATCCTCGCGGTTGGAGATCGCCAGGTCGAGCTCGCCCTGCTTGAGTGATTCCATCAGAAAGGGGCTGCGCCCCACATGGACGGCAACCTGCATGCCGGGAAAGTTGAGCACGATCTCCTGCAGCACGGGCGGCAGCATGTTGTCGGCCGCGTCGTGCGGCGCGCCTATGCGCACCAGGCCTTGCACCTGGCGCTGCTGCAGGTTGCGCAAGGCCTCGTCGTGGATGGCCAGCATGTGGCGCGCATAGCCCAGCAGCCGCTGGCCGCGCTCGGTCAGCTGCTTTTGCCGGCCCTGCTTCTCGAACAGCGGGTGGCCTATGCGTTCTTCCAGCCGCTGCATCTGCAAGGTGATGGCCGATTGCGTGCGCCCCAGCTGCACCGCGGCCGCGGCAAAGCTTTTCTGTGCGGCAATGGTCGTCAGGGTGCGCAGCAGGTCAAGATCAAGTGTCTCCATACTTTAATTTTATTGAAGTGTTCGTTGGGCAGACATGGATTGTTTCCTTGGCGGGGCTTGACTACAGTGGACTGTACCGATTTGACGAGGCATTCCATGAACACGATGACAGAACAACGCCAGCAGGCCGTGACCCAGGCCATTGACACGATGAAGAGCGCGATCGGCGCCGCGCCCGTGAACCGCCAGAGCCTGGAGACGGTGCTGCAGGCGCTCGACGGGCTTGCCGGCCAGACCGCGCTGTGGCAGCAGGCCGACTACCCGGCGCCCGAAGCGGGCGAGCACCAGGCCCGCTACCTCATCGCCGAGGACGCTGACCAGAGCTATGCGCTGTATCTCAACGTCATGCGTCCCGGAAAGCGCATCGTGCCGCACAACCACACGACCTGGGCCTGCATTGCGGCCGTCGAGGGCACGGAGCACAACCGCGTCTACGAGCGCACCGATGATGGCCGCGTCGCGGGCCAGGGCACGCTGCGCGAGACCGATGTGGTGGTGGTCGCTCCGGGCCAGGGCATTGCGCTGATGCCCGAGGACATCCACGCGGTGGAGATCCGCGGCGATCAGGTGATACGCCATCTGCACATGTACGGCCGGGCGCTGGAGACGCTCACGGCGCGCACCAGCTACGACCTCGAGGCCGGCACCTGCCAGACCATGGGAATCGGCGTGCAGACGCGCCGCTGAGCAGCCGCTTCCCTCTTTCCATCTTCCGCATTTGCACCGGTGCGCCTCGAAGGCGCACGGGAGCGGTGTTGTCCAAATTTCCCCCAAACCGCAATGACTGAATACGTCACCGCTCCCATTCTGAAGTCCTGGCTGCATGACGGCCGGGAGATCGCGCTGCTTGACGTGCGCGAACACGGCCAGTACGGCGAGGCCCATCTGTTCTATGCCACGCCGCTGCCCCTGAGCCGGCTCGAAGTCGATGCGCCGCGCCTGGTGCCGCGCCAGGGCGTGCGCACGGTGGTCTATGACAGCGGCGAAGCCGAGGGCGTGGCCGAGCGTGCGGCCGCGCGTCTGGCGGCGCTGGGCTACAGCCAGGTGGCCGTGCTCGACGGCGGAACGCGCGCCTGGACTGCGGCCGGCCACCGGCTGTTTGCGGGCGTCAATCTGCCGTCCAAGACCTTTGGCGAGCTGGTCGAGCATGCCTATGGCACGCCGCGCATCACGGCGCAGCAGCTCGCTGCCATGCAGGCCGCGGGCGAGCCGCTGGTGGTGCTCGACGGCCGGCCTGTGAGCGAGTTCCACAAGATGAACATTCCCGGCGCGCTGTGCTGCCCGAATGGCGAACTCGCCTACCGCATTCGCAGCCTGGTGCCCGACGCGCAAACGCCCATCGTCATCAACTGCGCGGGCCGCACGCGCTCCATCATGGGCGCGCAGACGCTGATCAATCTGGGCCTGCCCAATCCGGTGTTCGCGCTGGAAAACGGCACGCAGGGCTGGTATCTCGCGGATTACACGCTGGAGCATGGCGGCGCGCGCTGCTATGGCGCCGATTCCGGCGACACGGCGCTGCGGGCCGCGGCACGCCAGCTCGCCGAACGCTTCGAAGTGCCCCATGTCGATGCGGCCACGGTGCAGGCCTGGGCCGCCGATGGCGAGCGCAGCCTGTTCCTGTGCGACGTGCGCACGCCCGAGGAGTTCGCGGCCGGCTCGCTGCCCGGCGCGCAGCACACCCCCGGCGGCCAGCTGATGCAGGCGGGCGACCAGTACGTGGGTGTGCGCGGCGCGCGGCTGGTGCTGTTCGACAGCGATGGCGTGCGCGCTCCCGTCGTGGCCAGCTGGCTGCGGCAGATGGGGCATGACGCCAGTGTTCTGCAGCACGGACTGCACAGCGGGCTGGCGCTGGCGCCGCGCGCCGCGCCGCAGCCGCCCGCATTGCCCGAGATCGGCGCCCGGGAACTCGCGCAGCGCCTGGAGCAGGGCGAAGTCGCGCTGGTCGACCTGCGCCCCAGCATGGCCTACCGCGCCGGCCATGTGCGCGGCGCGCAGTGGTCCATACGCCCGCATCTGGCGCGCGATCTGTGCGCCGAGACCCGCCCCGTGGTGCTGATTGCCGACGAGCCGGCGCTGGCGCAATGGGCGGCGCTGGAACTGCCGCGCCCGCCCGCGCTGCTGCAAGGCGGCATGGCGGCCTGGAAGCAGGCCGGACTGCCGCTGCAAGCCACGCCCGACCAGCCCATGGATGCGCAATGCATCGACTATCTGTTCTTCGTGCACGACCGGCACGACGGCAACAAGGAAGCTGCGCGGCAGTACCTGGCCTGGGAAACCGGCCTGCTGCCCCAGCTCGACGCGCTCGAGCGTTCCGCCTTCAAGCTGCCCCAGACAGCGGCGGAACACGCTTAAACCCACCATCACCAGGAGACAAGACCATGAACCCCACCGCATCCCTGAAAAGAGTGCTGGCTGCCACCTTCGTAGGGCTGGCTGCGCTGGCCGCGCTGGCGCCGGCCGCGGCCGAGCCGCTGGCCAAGCGCAACGGCTTTCCCGACCAGCCGATACGCTTCATTTCGCCTTTCCCTCCGGGCGGTGGCAATGACGCCAGCACGCGCTGGGTGACCGCGCGCCTGACCGACGCCACGGGCCAGCCATCGGTGGTGGAGAACCGCGGCGGGGCCGGCGGCAACATCGGCGCGCGCGCGGTGGCCGAGGCTAAGCCCGATGGCTATACCTTGCTCACGGGCCAGGTGTCGCTGCTGGCGGTCAATCCTTCGCTGTACAAGTCGCCGGGCTTCGATCCGCTCAAGAGCTTTGTGCCTATCACGCAGATCAATGCCGCGCCGATTGCCATCGTGGTCGCGGCGACTTCGCCGATCAAGAGCTTTGCCGACCTGGCCGCGCGCACCAAGAGCGATCCGGGCAAGATCACCTTCGCCACGCCCGGCAACGGAACGCTGTCGCATCTGGTGGGCGTGGTGCTGGCCAAGGAAAACGGTGTCTCCATGACCCATGTGCCCTACAAGGGCGCGGGCCCGGCGCTCAATGATCTGCTGGGCCAGCAGGTCGATGTGATGATCACCTCGACATCGTCGGTGGGCAGCATGATCCAGGCGGGGCAGATCCGCGCGCTGGCCGTGACCAGTCCGCGGCGCATAGGCGTGTTCGCCAAGGTGCCTACGCTGGAGGAAATGGGCTTGCGCGACACCCACTTCGAGGACTGGTATGGATTTTTCGCGCCGGCCGGCACTTCGCCCGAACGCGTGGCCTACCTGAATGAGACCATCGTGCGCACGCTGCGCACACCCGAAGTCACGCGCATGATCGTGGAAGGCGGCAGCGAAGTCGTGGCCAGCACGCCCGAAGCGTTCGCGGCGCAGCTGCGCCAGGATGTGGAGCGCTGGAGCAAGCTCGTCAAACTGTCCGGCGCCAAAGTGGATTGAAGTGGATTGACCTGCAACGCGGCCCGCCCGGCCGGCGCGCGGCGCGCGCCGGGCACGGCTGCATTTTTTCACGCACACCATGACGACCGACAGCAACTCTTTTCCGGACCCAGGACTGCGCACCCGGCTGCTCAGAGCCGGCAGAAACCCGGCCTACACGGGCGGCAGCGCGGTCAATCCGCCGCTGGTCCGGGCCAGCACCGTGACGTTCGACAACACCCAGCACCAGCGCGAGATGCGCGCGGCGCGCGGCCATGACCGGGTCTTCAGCTACGGTGCACGCGGCACGCCCACCACGTTCGCGCTGGAAGACGCGGTCAGCGAGCTTGAAGGCGCCTATCGCACGCGGCTGCTGCCCACCGGGCTGGCGGCCATAGGCATGACGCTGCTGAGCTACCTCCAGCCCGGCGACCATGTGCTGCTGACCGACAGCGCCTACCAGCCCGTACGCCATCTGTCGCAGCAGTTCCTGCAGCCCTATGGCATCGAGTACAGCTTCTTTGCCGCGGACGGCAGCGATCTGCAGGCCAAACTGCGGCCCAACACCCGCATGGTGTATGCCGAGTGCCCGGGCTCGCTGGTCTATGAGATGTGCGATCTGCCGGCGCTGGCCGCCGTGGCCCATGCGCATGGCGCGCTGGTCGTGGCGGACAACACCTGGGGCTCGGGCTGCCAGTACCGGCCGCTGGCGCTGGGCGCCGACGTGTCGGTCATGGCCGCGACCAAATACCTGTCGGGCCATTCCGATGTGATGATGGGCACGGTGGCGACGACGCGCGCGGCCTGGGAGGCACTGGCCGCGCGCTGCGATGCCTTCGGCATGACCGTCAGCCCCGACGACGCCTGGCTGGTGCTGCGCGGCATGCGTTCGCTGGCCGCGCGCCTGCAGATGCATGAGGCGCATGCGCTGCAGGTCGCGCACTGGCTGCAGTCGCAGGCCGCGGTGCGCACGGTGTTCTGCCCGGCCCTGGCTTCGCATCCCGGCCATGCGCTGTGGCTGCGCGACTGCCAGGGAACGAATGGCCTGCTGTCGATAGAGCTTGCGCCCGGCACCTCGAGCGCGGCGGTGGACCGCTTCATCGACGGCCTGCAGCTGTTCGGGTTGGGCGCGTCCTGGGGCGGCTATGAAAGCCTGGTGACCGCGGCCCACATGGACCAGGCGCGCAGCGTCACGGACTGGAGCGCGCGCGGCCCCGTGGTCCGATTGCATATCGGCCTGGAAGACCCGAGCGACCTGATCGCCGATCTGGCCCAGGCGTTCGAGAACCTGCGGCCGGCCGAAAGCTGAGGGCGGCGCGCGCTGCGCTTCAGCCCAGCGTCAGCAGGAACTGCTCGAGCGCCGCGGCCACGGCCAGCAGCTCGCGGTCGGCGTTGCGCTTGCCCACCAGCATCCAGCCCACGGGCATTTCGCCGCGCTGGCGCGGCAGCGGCAGCGAGACCGCGGGCAGGTCGTAGAAGTTGAACACCGAAGGGTTGCGCAGCACCAGCATGTTGGTGCGGTGGAACAGGTCTTCGTCGTCCAGGCTGGCTATCGTCGGCGCGATCACCGGCACCGTGGGCAGCAGCAGGATGTCGAGATCGGCGATCGCGGCATCGAGCTGGGGCTGCAGCCGCGCGCGCGCCTGCTGCACGCCGACGTAGTGCGCGGCCGCAATGGTCTCGCCGCGGCGCAACCGCGACAGTACCAGCGCATCGAGTTCGCTTTCGCGGCCCGCGGCGAGCAGCGCGCCATGGATATGCGCGGCTTCGGCGGCAATCAGCGTGCCTTGTTCCTGCAGCCGGAACGGCGCGCCCAGCAGTTCGTCCAGCGCCAGATCGCTGACGCGCGCCCGGGCACCTTGCAACGCGGCGACGCCCGCCTCGAATGCGGCCAGCACCTGGGCATCGGTCTGGCTGAACAGCAGGCCGCGCGGCAGGCCCACGCGCAGTCCGGCGACGGCGCGCGCGGCCAGCGGCTGCGCTGGCTGGCCCGACAGCACGGCGTCGGCCTGGGCGCAGTCGCTCACGCTGCGCGCCAGCGGGCCCACGGTGTCCAGCGAGAACGACAGCGGGAACGCGCCTTCGCGGCTCACGCGCGCCTGCGTGGGCTTGAAGCCGGTCACGCCATTGAACGCCGCGGGAATGCGCACCGAGCCGCCGGTGTCCGAGCCGATGGCGATCTCGCACATGCCGCGCGCCACGGCGACACCCGCGCCCGCGGAGGAGCCACCGGGAATGCGCGTCGCATCGCGCGCATTGCCCGGCGTGCCGTAGTGGGGATTGATGCCTATGCCCGAGAAAGCGAACTCGGTCATGTTGGTCTTGCCGATGATGACCGCGCCGGCGGCGCGCAGGCGCTGGACGATCACCGCGTCGCGGGCCGCGGGCGGCGCGTCGCGCAGCACCCGGGAGCCGGCCATGGTCGCTTCGCCGGCGACATCGAACAAGTCCTTGATCGAGACGATGCGGCCATCGAGCGGGCCCAGCGTGATGCCGGCCGCGGCGCGCGCATCGGCGGCGGCGGCGGCGGCCAGCGCCGGCGCGTCATAGACCTGGGTGAAGATGCGTGCGCCTTCAGCGCCGGCGTCGGCAATGGCGCGCAGCGCCTGTTGGGTGCGTTCTACGGAAGTCATGGAGCGCGACTTTAGCAGGCGGCCCGGGGCCGGACTCAGTCGGCGTGCGTGGCCGACACGCCCGCATGCGCCTGGTCGGCCAGCCAGTCGGCGAACTTGTCGCGCGCGCTGAAGGCCGGCGTGTCGCGCTTGCTGCAGAGAAAATAGCCGCGGCCGCACGACACATCGATGTCGAACGGCATCACCAGTTCGCCCTGCAGCAGCTCGCGCTCGACCAGGCAGCCGGGCACCACGGCCACGCCCATGCCGGCCTTGGCGGCGACGATCAGGTGCATGGTGAGATCGAAGCCCGGGCCCAGCGCGGGCTTGCAGGGCGCGCCGGCCTTGGTGAACCAGCGCTCCCAGTTGTCGGGAAAGTTGGTGTGGTGCAGCAGGGTCGCGCGCTGCAGGTCCTGCGGCGCGCGAAACTCCTTGCGCCAGCGCGGCGTGCACACCGGAATCAGTTCGCGGCCCAGCAGGTAGCGCGTCTGGATATGGTCGGGCCAGCGCCGGCGCGGGCGCTTGACTTCTATCCACAGATCGACGTCGTCGCGCGTGAAGTCCTCGTCGTGCTTGAACTGGCGCAGCTCCACGTTCACATCGGGGTGGCGTTCGTTGAACAGCGGCAGGCGCGGCATCAGCCACTGGATGGCCAGCGTGGGAATCACGCTCAGGCGCACGCGCTGGGGCTGGGCCAGCTGCCCCATGGTCTCGGCCGCCGATTCGAGGGCCAGCACATGGCGCTCGGTCAGCTTGCGCAGCTGCACGCCGCGCGGCGTCAGCGCCACACCCGCGGGCAGGCGCTCGAACAGCCGGCCGCCCGCGAGATGCTCTTCGAGGCGCTGCACGGCGCGGCTCACGGCCGCCTGGGTCACGCACAGTTCCTCGGCCGCGCGCCTAAAGCTGCCCTGGCGACAGACGGCCAGAAACGCATGCAGTTCGACCAGGGAAGGAGAGCGGATCTTCATGATGAGGGTGATTACATTATGTCATCGCGTCGGATGAAATTGTCGTTTGTCGGCGCCGGCCGGCGTTCGTAACATCGCGCCTTCTTCATCGAGGCAAACATGCACTTCAACAGACGCGAATTCGTAAGCCTGGCCGCGGCCGGAACCCTGGCACCGCTGGCGGCTGCGCATGCCCAGGCCGCATACCCTTCGAAGCCGATCACGCTGGTCGTGCCGTTCACGCCCGGCGGCTCGGTGGACAACTCGGGCCGGCTGATCGCCGACCGCCTGAGCCGCGAGCTGGGCGTTCCGGTGCTGGTCGACAACAAGGGTGGCGCCGGCGGCGCGATGGGCTCGGTCTACGTGGCCAAGGCCAAGCCCGACGGCTATACGCTGATCGTCACCTCGCAGAGCACGCATGTGGTCAACCCCGCCGTCAACCCCAATCTGCCGTATGACGCCGTCAAGGATTTCGCGCCGATCACGCTGATCGATCGCCTGGCCAATGTGCTGCTGGTCAACGCCGATCTGCCGGTGCGCACGTTTGCCGAACTCGTCAAGTACGCCCAGGCCAATCCGGCCAAGCTGAACTACGCGAGCGCCGGCACGGGCTCGGTCTCGCACCTGAGCATGGAGCTGATGAAGAACCAGGCCAAGCTGCCGATGACGCATATTCCCTACCGCGGCTCGGGCGTGGCGCTCAGCGATCTGCTGGCCGGCCAGGTGCAGCTCACCTGGAACAACCTGTCGTCGAACCTGGCCAATATCCGCAACGGCAAGCTGCGCGCACTGGCCGTGGCCGCGCCGCAGCGCGTGTCGCAGCTGCCCGACGTGCCCACGTTCGCCGAACTCAAGCTGCCCGATCTGAACCTGACCTCGTGGACCGGCCTGGCCGCGCCCGCGAACACGCCCGCGCCCATCATCGAGCGGCTGTACCGCGCCACGCGCAAGGTGCTGCAGGACCCGGCGACGCGCGCGACCTGGGTGGACAAGGGCATGATGGTGCCCGAAGACGTGTCGCCCCAGGCCTACCAGGCCGAGATCGTCGAACGCATCAAGTTCTACCAGCGCATCGCCAAGGCCAACAACATCGTTCTCGAATGACAGCCACCCTCGAGCGCTCAGGCGAGTACCCGCGCATCTACGACTTCCTGCCCTACGAGCAGGAGCTGGTGGCGATACGCCGCCATCTGCACCGCAACCCCGAGCTGGCGTTTGCCGAGCATGGCACTTCGGACTTCATCGCGGCCAGGCTGCAGGAGTGGGGCTACGAAGTCACGCGCGGCATTGGCGGCACCGGCCTGGTCGGCACGCTGCGCCTGGGCGAGGGCAAGCGCCGCCTGGGCATTCGCGCCGACATGGACGCGCTGCCCATCCAGGAAGCCACGGGCGCCGAACACGCGAGCTGTGTTCCGGGCCGCATGCATGCCTGCGGCCATGACGGCCACATGACCATGCTGCTGGGCGCGGCCAAGTACCTGGCGCGCCACCGGCGTTTCAGCGGCAGCTTGCACCTGATCTTCCAGCCCGCGGAGGAGCGCGGCTTCGACAGCGGCGGCAAGGCCATGGTCGACGACGGCCTGTTCGAGCGCTTTGCCTGCGACGCGGTGTATGCGATGCACAACCACCCTGGCATGCCGCAGGGGCGCTTCATGCTGCGCAGCGGCGCTTTCATGGCCGCGGGCGACCGGGTGTTCGTGAAGATCGTCGGCACCGGTGGCCATGCGGCGCGGCCGCACCTTGCGGTCGATCCGCTGGTCGCGGCCTCGGCCATCGTCATGAGCCTGCAGACCGTGGTGGCGCGCAATGTCGATCCCGCCGAATCGGCCGTCGTGACCGTGGGCCGGCTGCGCGCCGGCGACGCGCTCAACGTGATTCCGGACCACGCCGAGATCGGCATCAGCGTGCGCTCGTTCTCGCCCGAAATGCGCGCGCTGCTCAAGCAGCGCATCTGCGCGCTGATCACGGGCGTGGCCGAGGCCCATGGCTGCAGCGCCGAGATCGACTATGTCGAAGGCTATCCCGTGGTCGTCAACGACGCCGACGCCGTAGCGCTGGCCGCCGAGGTGGCGACCGATCTGGTCGGCGCCGATGCGGTGGACCGCGAGTTTCCGCGCCTCATGGGCAGCGAGGACTTCGCCTATATGCTGCAGCGCTGCCCGGGCGCGCTGGTGCGCATAGGCAACGGCCCGGCCGAAGGCGGGCGCGGCCTGCACAACCCCAGGTACGACTTCAACGACGTCAACCTGCCTTATGGCGCCGCGTTCTGGAGCCAGCTCGCCGAGCGCTTTCTGCGCTGAGCGCAATGCACCGTCTGGTCGCCGGGACGATCACGCGCTGGTCCGGGTGCATGGCCACATAGCGTAAGATTCGCCCCGATCACAGGTGTTTCATGGCGTATTGCACGCCAGAAATGAAACGGGAAGCAGGTGCGTGGACCCTCCACAAACCCTGCACTGCACCCGCAACGGTAATCAGAGTATCTGCACACAGGCCATCGCCCACGCCGATGGCGGCCACTGCGCAAGCGGGAAGGCGTGTGCGGAATTCAGTCCGCTGGACTGAACTCTGTGAGTCCGGAGACCGGCCTGTTGTGAACAAGGCCGCAGCGGGAGTGCATGGGGCTTGGTGGACGGCTGCCTGTGCAGCCGCGCCTTGCATTTCTCACCCCTCTGCACGATTCATTCATCCGGCCCGGGACGCGGCCAGACTGACGATTGATTTTGCATGCAGCAAGCATCTGGCGATCTGCCCGCAAGGGCAGGGCGGTGCCCGAGGGGCTCCCTGGCCGCGCCGCTGCATGTCTGTCTTTTGGCGGTCGCGCCCTTGCCCCGATGACGCCGGAAATCAAGGTCCAGGGCTGGTGCCCTACCGCCTGGCAGCCCATGCGCGCCCAGGACGGCTGGATGGTGCGCGTGCGCCCGCATTGCGCCGCGCTCAGCGCCGCGCAATGGCGCGTGCTTGCGGACCTGGCCCTGGCCCATGCCCACCCCCAGATCGAGTTGACGCGGCTGGGCAATGTGCAGTTGCGCGGCGTGGGCGAATCCGAACTGGAGACGGTGCGCGCCCGGCTGATTGCCGCGCGGCTGGTGCCTGAAGACGCCGACGCCGATCTCGCGCCGGCCGTGCATTGCACGCCGCTGTATGCCGCAGGTGACGCGACGCATTCACTGGCCCGGGCGCTGTCGCTGGCGGCGGTGCAGCGCCTGAGCCCGCGGGCGCTGGCGCGCCAGGGACTGGCCGCGCTGCCCGGCAAGTTCGGGCTGCTGGTCGACGACCCGGCGCGGCGCATGCAGGCCACGGGAGCGGACCTGCAGCTGTGGGTCAGCGCGGACCGGGGCTATGGGCTGGCGCTGGCAGATTCCACGCACGCGTATCGCTTTGCGCACGCAGAACAGGCCGTGGATGCCGCGGTCGAGATCGCGGCGTGGTTTGCGGCCGAACGCATGGCGCTGGCGCCCGCACCCACGCGTTTGCGCGCTCTGCTCGCGCACCGTACGCCGCCGCTGCCTGCATTGCAGATGGCGCCTTGGCGCGCGGCGGGCGCAGGTTTCTGCGCAGCGCTGGCACCTGGCCTGCATTCAGGCCATGGCCGCGTCATCGCCGCGCCGCTGGGCCGCATAGCCGCGGCGGAAATGTCGGAACTGGCGGTGCAGTTGCTTGCGGACGCCGAGATCCGCGTCACACCCTGGCGTTCGCTGCTGCTGCCCTGGGACGCGATGGCGCCTGCCGCGCCGCTCGATGCCGCGCATTGGATCACCCAGGCCGACGATGCGCGCCTGCGCGTGTCGGCCTGCACCGGCGCGCCGCGCTGCGCCCAGGGCCACGCGCCGGCGCAGACCCTGGCGCTGGCGCTGGCCGCCCAGGTGCCGCCAGAAACCCACCTTCATGTCAGCGGCTGCGCCAAGTGCTGCGCGCTGTCGGCGGATGCGACCGCCGTGATCGTCGCGCGCCTGGACGCTGGCGGTGCGCCGCGGCTGGACCTGGGCCGCGCCGACCAGCGCAGCGATTCGCGCACCCCGATTTCCTGGCCGGCGTCCACCGACGCGCCGGCAAACCTAAAAAAACTATTACATGACCTATACCTATGAGATGCGCGGTGACGAGATCTACCGCCAGTCGTTCAGCATCATCCGCCGCGAGGCCGATCTGGCGCGCTTCACGCCGCTGGAGGAGCGCGTGGCCTGCCGCATGATCCATGCCGCGGGCATGGTGGAGCTGGCCGCGCATATCCATTTCTCGCCCGATTTCGCCGCCGCCGCCGAGGCCGCGCTGCTGCGCGGCGCGCCCGTTCTGTGCGACGCGCGCATGGTCAGCGAAGGCATTACGCGCAAGCGCCTGCCGGCCGACAACGCCGTGATCTGCACGCTGCAGGACCCGCGCGTCGTGGGCCTGGCCGCCGAAATGGGCAATACGCGCAGCGCCGCAGCGCTCGAACTGTGGCGCGAGCATCTCGAAGGCGCGGTGGTGGCGATCGGCAATGCGCCCACGGCCTTGTTCCATCTGCTCAACATGCTGGAAGACCCGGGCTGTCCGCGGCCCGCGGCCATCATCGGCTGCCCGGTGGGCTTCGTGGGCGCGGCCGAGTCCAAGGACGCGCTGCGTGCCTGGGGCCGGATTCCGTTTGCCATCGTGCAGGGCCGCCTGGGCGGCTCGGCAATCACCGTTGCCGCCGTGAACGCGCTGGCCACGCCGGTCGAGTGAAGGGGCTGCCATGAACCGCGGAAAGATCGTCTGCGTCGGGCTGGGCCCGGGCGACCCCGAAATGATGAGCGTCAAGGCCGACCGCCTGCTGCGCAATGCGCGCCATGTGGCCTACTTCCGCAAGCGCGGCCATCCGGGCAAGGCGCGCCAGTTGGTCGACGGCATGCTGCACGCCGAAGTCACCGAGTACCCCATGGAGTACCCGCTGACCACCGAGATTCCGCACAACGACCCGCGCTATATCGCCCAGCTGTCGGACTTCTATCTCGACTGGCAGTCGCGGCTGACGGAAATGGCGCGCAGCGAGGACGTGATCGTGCTGTGCGAGGGCGATCCGTTCCTCTACGGCTCGTTCATGCACCTGTACGTGCGCCTGCGCCAGGCGGGCCAGGTGCCGGTCGAGGTGCTGGCCGGCATTCCGGGCATGGTCGGCTGCTGGCATGCGACCGGCATTCCCATCACCTGGGGCGACGATGTGCTCAGCGTGCTGCCCGGCACCTTGCCCGACGCGCCGCTGCGCGAACACATGGCGCGCTCGGACGCGCTGGTGATCATGAAGGTCGGCCGGCATCTGGGCCGCATACGCGCGCTGCTGACCGAGCAGGGCAAGCTGGACCAGGCCTGGCTGGTGATCAACGGCACCATGGCCGACCAGCAGGTCATGCGCCTGGCCGAAGCGCCCGAGCGCTGTCCGTATTTCTCCATCGTGATCGTGCACGGCCAGGGCCGGCGCCCGGCCAACGACATGTGAGGCACGCCCGATGAACCATTCTGCAGCCGCGCGCGCCAGCCTGCGCATCGTGGGCCTGGGCCCGGGCGACGACGCGCTCATCACCGACCAGGTGCGCGCCAGCATTGCCGCGGCCACCGATGCGTTTGGCTATTTTCCGTATGTCGAACGCCTGCAGGGCCTGGGCCATCTGCAGCTGCATGCCAGCGACAACCGCGAGGAGCTCGAGCGCGCGCGCGCGGCGCTCGATCTCGCCGCCCAGGGCCGCCAGGTGCTGATGCTGTCTTCGGGCGATCCCGGCGTGTTTGCCATGGCCAGCGCCGTCTTTGAAGTGCTGGAAGGGGCGACGCCCGATCAGCAGCGGCGCTGGGCCGCGGTCGAGGTCGAGGTCCAGCCCGGCATCACGGCCATGCTGGCCGCGGCCGCGCGCCTGGGCGCGCCGCTGGGCCATGATTTCTGCTGCATCAATCTTTCGGACAACCTCAAGCCGGCGGCGGTGATAGAGCGGCGCATTCGCCTGGCCGCGCAGGCGGATTTCGCCATGGCGTTCTACAACCCCTGCTCGAAATCACGGCCCGAAGGCTTCAGCCGCGCGCTGCAGGCGTTGAAAGATGAATGCGAACCCGAGCGCCTGATCTGCTTTGCGCGCAACGTGAGCCGGCCCGACGAGACGCTCAAGGTCGTGGCGCTGGCCGCGGCCACGCCCGAGATGGCCGACATGCGCACCGTGGTGATTGTCGGCAACCGCCTGACGCGCCGGGTGGGACCGCATGTCTATACGCCGCGCAGCTACCACCATGCGTGAAGCATCAACGCTGGCTGGTCAGCCACTGCATCGCCTGCTGCGGCATTTCGCAGCGCAGGCGCGCGGGCAGCAGGGGACGGTCCACCATGATGACCGGCAGGCCCCGTTCGCGTGCCGCCTCGATCTTGGCGTAGGTATCGGCGCCGCCGGCGTTCTTGCTGACGATGCAGTCGATGGCATGGCGCTGCAGCAGCGCGCGCTCGTCATCGAGCGCAAACGGCCCGCGCGCGATCAGCAGTTCGCAGCTGGTCGCGGGCAGCGGCAAGGCTTCATCGGTCTGGTCGATCACGCGCAGCACGAAATGGTGGTCTGCCGCCCGGGGCGCGAATGCCGCCAGCTGCTTGCGGCCTATGGCCAGAAAAACGCGTGGCATCTGCGGCGTCAGCGCCCGGGCAGCGGCGTCCATGTCGGGCACATGCAGCCACTGGTCGCCGGGCAGGGCCTGCCAGGCCGGGCGCTCCATGGCCAGCAGCGGAATGCCCAGCGCGGCGCAGGCATCGATGGCATTGCGGCTCATCTGCGCGGCAAACGGGTGGGTGGCGTCTATCACATGGCTGATGCGCTGCGCCTGCAGATACTGCACCAGGCCTTGGACGCCGCCAAAGCCGCCGACGCGTGTGGGCAGCGGGGGCGTGCGGCGCGTGCGCGTCACGCCCGCGTACGAGTAGGTCGCAGCTACGCCCGCGGCCTGCAGCTGCGTCGCGAGAACATGTGCATCCAACGTGCCGCCTAAGAGGAGAACCTGTGTCATGGCCAATCCCTGGCTTTCGATAATCGGTATTCACCCGTCGGGACTGGACGCCTTGAGCGCCGCGGCCCGCCGGGATCTGGATGATGCCAGCGTGGTGTTCGGCAGCCCGCGCCACCTGGAACTGGCCCAGGTCGGCGCGCGCGGCCAATTGTGGCCTGTGCCGTTCAGCGTCGCGCCCGTGCTGCGGCTGCGCGCGCAGACGCGCGTTGCCGTGCTGGTGTCGGGCGACCCTTTCCATTTCGGCGCGGGCGCGTCGCTGGCCAGGCATCTGCAGGTGGGCGAGTGGCGCAACCATCCGCAGCCGTCGACATTCTCCTGGATTGCGGGTGAGCTGGGCTGGTCGCAGGAGCAGATCCATTGCCTGGGCCTGCATGCGCGCAGCTTTGAACACCTGACGCCGCTGCTGGCCGAAGGCGAACGCTTCATCTGCCTGCTGCGCGACGGCGCCGCGGCGCAGGCCATCGCGGCCTGGCTGCAGCAGCACGGCTGGGGCGCGAGCCGCATGTGGCTGGTGTCGCAGGCCGGCAGCGAGGCCCAGCGTATCCGCGCGGGAACAGCCGGGGAACTTGCGCTGGGCCTGGTCGAGACGCCGGTGGCCGCGCCCGTGGCCGCGGCTTTCGAGGCCGGCGGCGGCAATGGTTTCGTGCAGGTGCCGGGCCGCAGCATCGATGCTTTCCTGCATGACGGCCAGATCACCAAGAGCCCGGTGCGCGCGCTGACGCTGGCGCTGCTTGCGCCGCGCACGGGCGAGTTGCTGTGGGATCTGGGCGCGGGCTCGGGTTCGGTGTCCGTCGAATGGTGCCTCGCGGGCGGCAAGGCGCTGTGCGTGGAGCAGCATGCCGAACGCGCGGCGCGCATCGCCCAGAACGCCGCGCGCTATGCGGTGGACCTGCAGGTGCTGCAGGGCGATTCGCTGGCGCTGCTGGACACCCTGGGACCTGCGCCGCAGGCGGTGTTTGTCGGCGGCGGCTTCGACCGCGCGCTGTTCGATGCGCTGCGCGCGCGGCTGAGCGCGCCCTGGCGCCTGGTGGTCAATGCCGTGGCGCTGGAAACCCAGGCGCTGCTGATGGACCTGCACCGCGTGCATGGCGGCCAGCTGCTGCAGCTGCAGTGGAGCGAAGCCCAGCCGCTGGGCCGCATGCAGTCGTGGAATGCGGCGCGGCCCGTGGTGCAGTGGGCCTGGAATCCATGACAGCGTGGTTTGCGGGCTGGGGTTTTCGCGCCGCGGCGCAGCAGGCCTCGTTTGCCGATTGCTGGGCCCAGGCCTGCGCGCTGCCGGCGCCGGGCCTATGCACCTTTGCGCTGCTTGAATCCAGGCGCCAGACGCCGGCCTGGGCCGCGCTGCATGACTGGGCGGGCCAAGCCGTGCCGCATGCGGTTTTCCAGGCCTGGCCCGAAAGCGCGCTTGCGCAGATCGCCACGCCGTCGCTGTCGCCGCGCCTCGTGCAGCGCTTTGCCACCGGCAGCGTCAGCGAAGCGCTGGCGCTGCATGCGGCGCGCAGCCAGGCCGGCTTGCCGGCGCCGCAGATCACGCTGGTGCTGCGGCGTGTCGTGTCCGTGGACCGGCAGGCCACGCTGGCCGTTGCACGACTCGACTGGCCTTCCCGAATTTTGGAAACAGGAGTTCCTTTGTGACCGTTCATTTCATAGGCGCCGGTCCCGGCGCCGCCGACCTCATCACCGTGCGCGGGCGCGATCTGCTGGCTGCCAGCCCGGTCTGCCTGTACGCGGGCTCGCTGGTGCCCGCCGAGCTGCTCGCGCATTGCCCGCCGGGCGCGCGCCTGGTCAACACCGCGCCGCTGTCACTGGAAGACATCGTTGCCGAAATGCGTGCCGCCCATGGCCAGGGCCAGGACGTGGCGCGCCTGCATTCGGGCGATCTGAGCATCTGGTCGGCCATGGGCGAGCAGCTGCGCTGCCTGCGCGAGCACGACATTCCCTATACGGTGACGCCCGGCGTGCCCTCGTTCAGCGCGGCGGCCGCGGCGCTCGAGGCCGAACTGACGCTGCCGGGATCGTGCCAGACGGTGGTGCTCACGCGCACCTCGGGCCGGGCCTCCAGCATGCCCAGCGGCGAGACGCTCGCGGCCTTCGCGGCCACGGGCGCGGTGCTGGCCATCCACCTGTCGGTGCACATGGCCGAGGAGGTGCAGCGCGAGCTGCTGGCGCACTACGGCGCCGACTGCCCGGCAGCCATAGTCTGGCGCGCATCCTGGCCCGATGAACTGGTGGTGCGCACCCGCGTGGCCGAGATTGCCGCTGCCGCCCAGGCCAATGCCTTGCAGCGCAGCGCCCTGATTCTCGTGGGCCAGACGCTGAGCCAGCAGGGCTTCGGCCTGAGCCGGCTGTATGCCAACGACTATGACCGGCGCTACCGTCCGCGCGGCGACGAGCCGCGCTTTCCCGCGGGACAAGAGGGCGGCTGATGCTGGAACTGTTTCTGGTCGGCATAGGCACCGGCAACCCCGACCACCTCACGCGCGAAGCCGAAAACGCCATTCGCGGCGCCGATCTGGTGCTGCTGCCGCACAAGGAAGACAACAAGGCCGAGCTGGCGCAGGTGCGGCTGGCGCTGCTGCAGCAGCTCGGCGTCGACGGCGGCAGGATTGCGCATTTCGACATGCCCCAGCGGCGCCAGACCGGCGACGATTACGACAACCAGGTCGATGAGTGGCATGACGCCATCGCGCAGCGCTGGCAGGCGAGCCTCGCGGCGCATCTGCCTTCGGGCGCGGGCCGCGTGGGGCTGCTGGTCTGGGGCGATCCGGCGCTCTACGACAGCACGCTGCGCATCGCGTCACGCCTGGGCCTGCGGTCCGAGCAGGTGAAGGTGGTGCCTGGCATCACCTCGATGCAGGTGCTGTGCAGCGCGCATGGCATTGCGCTCAACGAGATCGGCGCGCCGTTTCTGGTGACCACGGGCCGCCAGCTGCGCGACCATGGCTGGCCGCCGGGCGTCGACACGCTGGTCGTGATGCTCGACGGCCAGCGTTCCTATGAACAGGTGAGCGAGCCCGATGTCGAAATATGGTGGGGCGCCTATCTGGGCATGCCGCAGCAGCTGTTGATGCGCGGCCAGCTCGCACAGGTCGCGGCGCAGATCAGTGCCCGGCGCGCGCAGGCACGCCAGGCGCATGGCTGGATCATGGATATCTATCTGTTGCGCAGGCCGGGCAAGCGCAGCTGAAGGCCGCACCCACGGCGGGGTACGAGACGCCATGGCTTCTTGACCCGCCGGTGCGTTCCGGGCGGACATGCATGGATAATTGTTTTTTGCGCCGCATGTTTTGCCCGGCCTTGCCATTTTCGTTTCGCCATGCCCCTCAGGAAACCTCATGTCTAAACGCCAGCGCGCCACCGAGCGCGACTTCGAAGTCATCACGCGGTTTTACGAGGTTGCAAGCTTTTGCGCACGCCAGACCACGGACCGGCCCGAGTGCCTCAAGCGCCTGCTGGAAGCCGCAAGTGAGCTGGTGGATGCCCATGCAGCGGCCTTGTACGTCTTCAGCCCGCCGTCCGAAGATCCCGAGTTCATGGCTTTCAATCTCGCCGCGCCTGCCGCTGCGCTGCTGAAGACGCCGCAGGCCGCGCATTGGGCCCAAGAGGTGGTGGCATCGCTGCACGATACGCATTTCCTCGCGCATGGCCTCGATGGCGCTGCGCCGCAGGGCGGCGAACAGGCCGCTGCGCTGCCCTGGCTGGGGCTGTCGCGCCAGGCCGGGTGGCAGACCGTGGTGGCCTTGCCGCTGCGCAATCGCGCCGGCGTGCTGCTGGGCATGCTGGCGATGTTCTACCCCTGCGAGCAGCCGCCCGGCGAAGTCGAATTCCGTCTGCTCAAGCTGCTTGCCCACCAGATGGGCGACTATCTGGAGCGGCATGCGATACAGCAGGCCGTGGCGCAGAGCGAGGAGCGCTTTCGCAGCTTTCTCGGTGCGACCTCGGATGTGGTCTACCGCATGGGTCCCGACTGGGCCGAAATGCGCCATCTCAAAGGCCAGGAATTCCTGCGCGACGCCGAGGCGCCCACGGACCGCTGGCTCGATCTGTACATCCCGCGGGAAGACCAGGCCGTGGTCTCGCTGGCGGTGCGCGACGCGGTGCAGCGCAAGGGGGTGTTCGAACTCGAGCACCGCGTGATCCGTGTCGACGGCCGCTTGGGCTGGACGCATTCGCGCGCCGTTCCCGTGCTCGACGACAACGGCGAAGTGATCGAGTGGTTTGGCGCCGCCAGCGACATCAGCTCGCGCAAATGCGCGGAGCAGGCCTTGCGTGTGAGCCAGCAGCGCTACCACACGCTGTTCGATTCCATCGACGAAGGCTACTGCGTGATCCGCATGGAATTTGACGCCGACGGCAACGGCCGCGACTACACCTTCCTGGAAGTCAACCAGGCGTTCGAGCGGCACACGGGCATCAGCGACGCCGTCGGCCGCTCCATGCTGTCGATTGCGCCCGAGCATGAGCGCTGGTGGTTCGAGGTCTACGGCCATATCGCCAAGACCGGCGAGTCCCGGCGCTTCGAGCTGCCAGCCGAAGCGCTGCAGCGCCACTACGATGTCTATGCGTTTCGCATAGGAGCGCCCGAAGACTGCCAGGTGGCCGTGCTGTTCAACGATGTCTCGCAGCGCAAGCGCCAGGAGGCGCAGTTGCGCGAAGTGGACCGGCGCAAGGACGAGTTCCTCGCAATTCTCGCGCATGAGCTGCGCAACCCGTTGGCGCCGGTGCGCAGCGGCCTGCAGGTGCTGCAGCTGTCGCAGGGCGACCCACAGACCGCGGCCCACCTTGTGCCGCTGCTGCAAAGGCAGGTGGACCACATGGTTCGCCTGGTCGACGATCTGCTCGAAGTCTCGCGCATCGCGGGCGGCAAGGTGGAGCTGCGGCCCGAAGCCGTGAACGTGAGCGATGCGCTGCGCAGCGCGCTCGAGACCAGCCGGCCGCAACTCGACGCCGGGCAGCACCATTTTTCGCTCGATCTCCCGGACGAGATCCTGACCGTGCATGCCGACCCGGTGCGGCTGTCGCAGATCATCGCCAATTTGCTGAACAACGCTGCCAAGTACACCGATCAGTGCGGGCGCATCGCGCTGCGCGCGCGGCGAGATGGCAGCGATGTGCTGATCGTCGTCGAAGACAACGGCCGGGGCATTGCGCAGGACATGCTGCCGCGCATTTTCGATTTGTTTGCCCAGTCGCCGCAGACGTCCAATCTGGCGCAAGGCGGCATCGGTGTGGGCCTGACGCTGGTGCGCAGCCTGGTGGAGATGCAGGGCGGCCAGGTGGACGCCCGCAGCGAAGGGCCCGGCCTGGGCAGCGTCTTCACGGTGCGGCTGCCGCTGCACGCCACGCCGGCCGCCGCCGCGCCCGATCCGGCTCCAGACGCGAGCTACGCGACCGAAGCGACCGATGGGATGGAGCGCAAACGCGTGCTCGTGGTCGACGACAACGTCGACGCGGCCGAAGGCCTGTGCATGCTGCTGGAACTGATGGGCATGGACGCGCGCGCCGCGTATGACGGCGCGGCCGGCCTGGTCGCCACGGCGGAATTCGCGCCCCATCTGGTCTTCCTCGACATCGGCATGCCGGGCATGGACGGTTTTGAATTCGCGCGTCGCGTGCGCGCCGAGAACACGCCTTGCCCGACCCTCGTGGCCGTCAGCGGCTGGGGCCAGCAGGACGACCGCCGGCGCTCGCGCGAGGCGGGCATCGATGCCCACCTGGTCAAGCCCGTGGGGATGGACGAGCTGCAGGAAGTGCTTTTGCGCCTGCAGTGAGTGCAGGCTGCCAAGTGCCAGGGGCCTGCCCGACGCAGCGGCCGCTGGCGGGCGGCGCAGGACCGGCTGGGCGGCCAGGCCGGCGCCTGCGCGCAGCCTGGGTGCAAAGGTCCAATAGGTTGTATGTGTTCCTGCTAGTCGAGTTTGAGAGACCGGGAGTTGCCACGCCACCAGAACCCTCAAGAAACTCGGCCAGTTGAAGGGCACCTGCCAGCGGAGTCCAGGCGCCCGATGGCCGAAGGCGGTGCCGTGTCTGTCTGTAGGTGTAGCATGCGCAGCGCGTGCGTCTGGATATGCTCGGTCTCTGCCGGTGGGGGAGCTCTATCCTTGTTCAGGCCGTTTAGTTTGTTGCGCTTAGGAGTGCCAGGTCGCCGAGTGCGTGGCTGTGGGTGGCTTGCATCGCAGGTTTTTTCGCTTTTCTCATTCGGTTCATGTCTTTTCGCTTCACTGATTCACCTCCTGGCGAGTCTTCTCGCTCGCGTGCCAGAACATCGCTGGCCATCATCATCGGCATTTGCTTCTTTGTGTTCGCTACCGGTGTGTACTGGGCCACGCTTCTGGCCAGTCACAGATACATGCAGCGTTACACGCAGGAGCAGACGTGGCTGCGTGTCACCCAGATGTCCCATGCTATTTCCGCGCATGTCGGGGCCATGCTTTCGGGCCTGGACTATTCCCTGGGAGAGATGGCCCGCGATTTTGAGTCTGGCGATCCTCTGGCGTTCGAACGCGCCGTGGCCAGCGTTCAAGGGGCGTACCCACCCGGAACCATCGTGCAGGTGTCCGTGGTGGACGAGCAGGGACATGTGGTGTATTCCAGCCTGGAAGACTCGGCACGCTCCACGTCGCCGATCTCGGTCGTCGACCGCGAGCATTTTCAGGCGCATCTCAAAGGCTTGACGCAGGGCACCTTCATCGGGCGTCCCGTGCAGGGGCGCGTTTCCCGGCAGTGGAGCATTCAACTCAGTCGCGCCCTGCAACGCGAGGGCCAATTCGCGGGCGTGCTGGTGCTGTCGCTGTCTCCGGAGTATCTGTCCCGGCAGTTGCAGGCCATCTTTGATCACCCGCGCGACGTGATCTTGCTGCTGCGCGAGGATGGAACCTATCTGGCGCGCTCTCAACAGCAAGACCGGGTGCTGGGGAGGGGGCTGCCCGCCGCGCGGATGGCGCTGTTTGCCCCCGATCTCCCGGGAGGCCACTACGAAGCGCTGTCCGAGGTTGACGGCATACAGCGCCTGTACGCTTGGACCCGGGTGGGCGGCTTTCCCGTCATGGTGAGCGCCGGGCTGGATCGTCAAGCCGCCTTCGGTCCGTTGAATGACACCATACGTCAAAGCCTTTGGCGCAATGGCGCTGGCACCTTGCTGATCTTCGCCGGCGGCTTGCTGACCGCATGGCTGGCACTTCAGCGCTGGCGCCAGGAGGATCAGCGCATACAAGCCGAGCAGAGGTTCATGCACCTGTCGCAGGAGGTGCCCGGAGGTCTGTTCCAGTATCGCGTGGACTCCGCAGGAGGGCATGTCCTGCCGTTCACCAATCCCGGTTTCTACGCCATGCACTGCATTGATGGCCCGGGTGCGCGCGAAAAGCTGGCGCGCTTGGCGCAGCGCATCCACAAGGAGGATCTGCGTGCGCTGCGGGAGTCTATCGACGCAGCGGTGCGCGGCCGAAGCGCCTGGGCGCACAAGTACCGTGTCAAATGTCCCGATGGCGCCACGCATTGGCTGCAGGGCCATGCCAGGCCGCAACTGTTCAAGGACGGCTCGGTGCTGTGGCATGGCTATATCCTGGATGTCACGCAGGACGAGATTCTGCGCGAAGCGCTGCGCCGCGGCGAGGAGCGACTGCGGCTGACCATTGGCGCGGCGCGCGATGGACTGTGGCAATGGGATTGCATTCAGGATGTGGTGCTCTGGGACGCGCGGTGCTACGAAATGCTGGGCATGCCAGATCAGTCCATGGGCGCATTCACGTTGGCCGATTTCTCGCAGTGCCTGCATCCGGCGGATCAGTCACGCGTGCAGTCGCTGCTCAAGCGGCACCTGGAGAATGGCGAGCCGTTCCGCGTGGAGATGCGCATGCGCCATGCCAATGGCACGTGGCGATGGATGGAGTCGCGCGGAGAGGTCACCCAGCGCGCGCAAGGTGGGCAGGCCTTGCGGGTGATGGGAATGCATTCCGATATCCATGAACGGGTGGAGCAGGCCTATATGGTGCGCGCGCTGCTTGAGCGCGGCACTGCCGTGGTACTGGTGGCCAGCCACAAAAGGGACATAGTCTATGCCAATGGCCGTGCCGCGAAAGTCTTTGGCATTCCGGCGGGCGCGCAGTCGCCGCTTTCCTCTTTCCGCGCGCTGCACGCATCGGGCGATAGCTTCGAGCGCTTTGCTGCGGTGTACGAATGCCTACAGCTTCAGGGAACCGTGCGCACTGAATGGGCGCTGCAGGTCGCAGGCGGGCGCCTGTGCTGGTTTGACATGCAGGCAACCCTGCTGGATCCCGAAGATGCCGACGGCAACGTGATCTGGACGCTGTTCGATATCGATGCGCGCCACCAGGCGGAAAAAGAACTTCAGCAGGCACAACAGCGCATGGAGGCCATCATTGAGCACTTCCCCTCGGGCATCCTGGTGACAGAGGGCAGTGGGCAGACGATAGTGGCCATCAACAAGATGCTGGTGGCGATGTTTGATCTTGCGCTGGGCGCATCTGATCTGGTTGGCAAGACGACGCAGGTGCTGCTGCCCCATCTGCCTGCCGCGATGGCGCAGGCCTTGGCGCAGGATGCGCAGGAGAACGCCAACGCGTGCGCCGCGGGCGAGGGACGGGTGATACATGCATTGCCCGATGGCCGGCACATACAGATTGAACAGCTGCCGCTGCGCACGCAGTGCGGCCTGCTCGGATGCTGCTGGGTTTTCCATGACGTCTCGGACTACAAACTGCGCGAGACGCAACTCGAGGCGCTGGCCTCCACGGACGCCCTGACGGGCGCCCGCAATCGCCGGGCGTTCATTGGCCGGATGGAGTCCGAACTGGAGCGTTTGCGGCTGGGGCTGGGCCGGCCATCGGCCCTGATCATGCTGGACATCGACCACTTCAAGCGTGTGAACGATACCTATGGCCATGCCGTCGGTGACGAAGTGCTCAAGCACCTGGTGATTGCGTTGTCCAAGGAACTGCGCAAGGACGATATGCTGGGACGCCTGGGGGGCGAGGAATTCGCCGTATTGCTCACCGATGTCGACCAACAAGCCGCGTTCCGGCGGGCGGAAACCCTGCGCGAGACGGTGGCGCATCTTGCCGTGGCCGTGCAAGGGCAGGAGCCGATTCGATTCACGGTGAGCCTGGGCGTGTGCCCCATGGGCGAGCGTGATTCGTCGGTCGAGCGCTGCCTCGAGCGGGCAGATGCGGCGATGTATTACTCAAAGCGTAACGGGCGCAATCGGACGACTTATTGGACACCGCAGACGCCAGTCGTGCTTGAGGCGAAATGAAAGATCGGGCGCCCTGCAATCCCGCACCCTTGCTCGGGTGAATTTTGTGATTGAGGGTCAATAGCGAATTACATTCACTTGTAAAGTTGGGGCAGAGCGAGGCTCCGGGGTTGTTGTCCCAATGCCTACCGGAGCCGCTATGCTTGTCGCCTGGGTCAGCCGTTGTGCTGCTGACCGTGCATCGCCAAAGCTGCAAAGATTCCACTGCCGTGAACAAAGTCTTCATCAAAGTCCTGGCCGTGGTGTCGGTCGTGGCGGTACTGTACGCAGTGGCCGCTGTCGTGGCCACGTTCACGCAGCTGGCCGCCGCCGCCGACCGCATCCACCTGGGCGCGGGCCAGCCCGTCTTCTGGTCGCTGCTGGCATTTTTCTGCGCTCTGGTGCTTTATCCGCTGGTACTGCTTTTGCGCCTGCCCAAGGCCATGCAGCCGCCGGTGGACGCCTCGGCGCAGCAACATGCCGACTACGCCGATTGGCTCCAACGCCATCTGGCCCAGCATCCAGACAGCGCCGTCGCGGCGCTGGCTTCCGGCGGTGATGTTCCCGCGGCCTTGCTGGCACTGAGCGCGCAGGCCGATGGCCTGATACGCGGCACGGCGAGCAATGTCTTTGTCAGCACCGCGCTGCTGCAGAACGGGCGTCTGGACGGACTGGTGGTGCTGGGCACGCAACTGCGCCTGATATGGCAGATCGGCGCGCTCTACAACCTGCGACCCTCGCCGCGCCAGCTCTGGTATCTGTATTCGAATGTGGGCGGCGCGATGCTGGTGGCCGCGCACCTCGAAGAGCTCGATTTCGCCGAGCTCGCGGGCCCGCTGGTGAACTCGGTCGTGCCTTCGCTGGCGGCCGCGGTGCCCGGGCTGCAAGGCGTGGGCAACCTGCTGGCCAACAGCATTGCCAACGGCTCGGCCAACGCCTTTCTGACCCTGCGCGTGGGCCTGATCGCCAAGAGCTATTGCGCTCCGCTGGCCAGGCCCGAACGCGCCGCCGTGCGCCGCAGCGCGACCCTGGCCGCGCTGGCGCTGCTGGGCGCGATCACGCAGGAAAAGGGCGGCCAGATCGTGAAGTCGGTGTGGGCCGGCGCGGGCAGTGCGGTGGGCAAGGCCGCCGGCTCGGTGGTCGGCGGCGCGAAACGTGCCACGGCGGCCACGGGAGCGATGGTCACGGGCGCGGGGCGCAGCATTTCGCACGCGACGTCGGAAGTCATGGACTCGACGGCAGGGCTGTTCCAGCGCAAGGAGAAATCGAGGGTGGAAGAGGAGCCGGGCAAGAAGCTGCCGCGCTAGGCGCGGCCAGGGGTCAGTGCTGCAGAAGCCGTTGCCTCCATGGGCGCCTGCGCTGGCGTGGGCTGATGGTGCACGCCAGCCGGCTGCTGACGCTGCGCGCGCCGGGCCTGCTTGTCCGCATACATGCGTTCGTCGGCGGCCTTGAGAGCCATCTGCGGGGAGCTGGCTGCGGGATCGACACTGACAATGCCGAAGCTCGCGCCCGCATAGTCGAAACAGCATTCGTCGAAGGAGTAGCGTCCGATCAGCAGCGGCGCCAGTCTGTTGCGCATGGCCTTGATGGTGGCATCCGGATCTTGGGCTGCTGGCGGCGCCGCCAGGCCGATCACCACGAACTCATCGCCGCCGAGCCGGCCCAGCATGTCGCTGCTGCGCAGGCCTGTGGACAAGCACTGGCCCACCTCGACGAGGAACTGGTCGCCGACCTCATGCCCGTGGCTGTCGTTGATCGCCTTGAAGCCATCGAGATCGATGAAGGCCACCATGACCCATTGCTGCGTGCGTTGAGCGATGGCGAACAATCGCTGCAGTTGGGCCAGAACATGGCGCCGGTTCGGCAGGTTGGTCAACGCGTCGTGGTTGGCCGCATATTGCTCGTCCTTGCGGCGCGTGTGCATCTGCGTGATCATGTGGCTGCACAGCAAAATGAACGCCAGACCCACGGCTGCGACCAGTCCGGCGATCCACAGGTGCTGCGTGCGCATCGCAGCGAGATGGTCCAGCGGCGCGAGCGTCAGCAACTGATATTGCGTGTTGGAAAGCGCCTCGCTGCGCAGCAGATAGGGCTGGCCGTCGATCCACCACTGGCCGGCTTGTTCGGCACCAGCCATCGCTTGCGCGTCCAGCGGCCGGCCCAGTTCCTCATCGGAGTCCGGCGATGGGCGCGCGCCCGCAGACCGTGCGATATCGGGCGGCAGCAGCGTCGCCGCATTGCGCAGCATGAACGGCGCCGCCGAGGCCGTGGTCACGCGCCCCTGGCTGTCGACGATCAGCGCGATGTGGCGCCCCACGAGAAAGCGCGCCACTTCCGCGGCATCGAACTTCACCGTGACGTAGCCTTGCGGCACATTCTCGTCATTCTCGATGCGGCTGGCGACGAAGTAGGAAGGCGTCTTGTTCAGCTTGGCGATGCCGAACGAATGGCCGTTGCCGTCGCGCAGCGCGTCCATGAGATAGGGCCGCCCTGTGTAGATCATGCCCACGATGCTGTCTGAATCGGCCCAGTTGCTGGCCGTCACCGTGTCGTCCGACATGTTGTTCAGGTAGATGCGCGCATAGCGCAGATCGCCGGACAGCGCATTCATGAAGTCGCCGACCTTGCGCACCAGCGGGTCCCGGATGAACTGCTGCGCGCGCTGTTGGCGCGTGAGATCGACGGCACCGGGAGGATCGGTGCGGTAGCGCGCGGCCAGCTGTATCACCGACCCCTGGCGCGCCACCATATTGGTCACGCTGACCATTTCGGTGAACAGCCGGTCCATGATGTGCGCCGTGGTCCGGGCTTCGTATTCGGCGCTGACCGCCAGATCGTCCAGCTCCGCGGCGACGATGCGTTGCGACATCCACGACCCCAGACCGGCCACCGATGCCAGCCAGGCAAGGGCCAGCATGAGCATGCGTACGCGTGGTCGTCGGCGCTGCTGCGGCAATGCGTGGTTCACGGCCTCCTCCATACACGTTTGAAGGAATGGTAACCAATGCACCCGCAGGTCAAAAGTCAGGAAGTGTCATTGATGCGCAGTACGCGTCAGTGCCAAACCGATTCAGGACAGATCATCCCAAGCTGTACCAAGATCCTATGCACTAGAAGAAGAATGGACCGCCAGGCCCGGGCAAAAGCTTGCGATCCGAGGAAGATAGCTTAGATTTCAGGACATTTATCAAAGAAGCCGCCCGTAATATTTGTCTTGATCCGTGCTTGAAGCTCAACTTCAAACTGAATGATTTTTGCAGGCGGCGTCTCGTGACATATGGATATATGAACATTTTTCGGATTGATCCGTACTACCTCATCCACCACTGGCGTAGCCAAGGTCGATCTGACATCTCCGGTGCGATATTCGGATGGAAAAATATAGACATTCGCTGTGTTGTGGAAGCCGTTGCAACCAGTAAGCAGCATGGCGGAAAGAAGCAGTTTTATTTTCAGCATGTAATTACTTGTCTATGGAGAATGCTCGGTGTAAATGTCTGTCGCTATGATTTTTTTGAAGTCGGTAGGTGTTGAATATAAGTGCGCAACATTTCAGAGGGAAATAATTCACCGAGCATTCTGATGTTATTACATTATTGAGCAACTCATTGTAATGGCGGGTTCAGTGAATGCAAGGCCCATGGGAGTAGTGTCTAGGGACGGCAAGAAAACAGAGATGGCTGTAGAAGGGGTAACTGTTTTTCCTAGGCCAACCTGACTCACTGGAAAATATTCTAAGGAGGGTGAAAATTCACCAGAAGACTCATTGTTTGAAAACCAATGCGCGCTTGATAATGGTGGGTCCATGCTTTTATCGGTCAAGTGCGAAAAATCTATCATGAACTCATCAAAGGATTCTGGGAGATCTCCAGTAGTCGCAACGCTTTTAAAGTTGGAAACGGATAAGATCAAGGAATCCATGGGCGCATGGTCCAAGCTGTCTACGGCAGGAGCAGTAATTTCTCTGAAGCGGAAAGAGACATCAATAGCATCAACTTTCTGTCCATTTACAATGGCCGATGAAACTTCACCCAGCAAATTTCCGTTCTCACAGACGTTTTGACTGACGTAATTGAGGCTGATGGATTCCAGTCCTGCCGCTTCGGCGGTACGAAGTTCGTTGATGTCTGTTCTTCCGTTCATATTCAAGTCTTGCCATAACAGCAACTCAGAATATCGTTCATCGTTCTTGTCCACGACTCCATCGCCATTGCTGTCGAATTCGGCTAACTTTGCAAAACCAGCCCCTCGATGTCGCCCCCCAAATAGTTCATTTATTCCATCGATAACACCATTTCCGTTTCTGTCGACGGCCAGAAATGCATCGTCGCCATATATCCATGCAGTCTCATCATTTTTCTCATCGCCATCTATATCGAAGAATACTGTTTTCTTCGAAAGAAGGGAAGTGGTTTTTATCCCGTCTCCATTTAAATCGATTACGATAGGAGTGGTAATTCCATTGGCGACTTTTTCTGGTATTTCGGCAAGATCGAACTCTAGACCAGCTTCTTCCATATAGCGCTGCAAGCGACTCAATGCCCAATCTCCAGTGGCATCACCATTTGCCCCTTCGGAGTAGAAATCGCTTCCGGCAGGATGGTCATGAAGCCAGCTGATATCTGACTGTATTGCCAGTGCTTTAAAATCAGTCAGTTCTTTGTAGCATGCGTCACTTAATGGAAGTATTCGCTGCATAAGTGCATCGACTGCTTTTCGGCTTGAATCATTGAGTTCTTTTCTCTCGGAATTATACTGGTTCAAGTAGGCTTGCTCTGCAGCTGTTATCGATCGACCGTCAGTCGGGCTTATAAATCCATTTTCATTGGTTGTCCATAAGGTTCCTGGATGTATATCGCCGATATGAGTCATGAAATCCCAAGGTGAAGGCTTAAAGAAACTCCAAAATGGATTTGATTTAAGTGATAGCCAGGGCATTCTCATCTCCTTAATAAATATCAATAAAATCGATGATGCATCCAAGAGGGAATTGTTAATTCATGACTGTTTTGGAATGCGCATCAGTAAAAAACCAAACCCTAGAGTGTTAGTTTTTAGCTATTAGAATTTATTTTATTAAAAATAACAACTATCGATCGCAACTATGCCTGTTGTCCTACAAGTGAATTTCTGAAATGGCAGCTGATGCAGTTCTGCGCGACTTTCTGTGCAGGGTTGAGCTTTGTAAACGGGTGTGGCAGAAGGCTGTCAGGTGCCGCATGGCAGCAGATCGTCTGCATCCGCGGCTTTTAGGAGGCCATATGGCGTTGATAGGCCTGATCGACCAAGCGATCAAAGCGGCAGGAAGCCCTACCAGGCGCGCCAAGAAAATGGGCGTAAAGCAGCAGGTGAGTTCCTGGCGCACAGGCGCGCGCAACTGCACAACCGCGACGCGAATCGCGCTGTGCAAGATCGCTGACTACGATCTCAAAGTGGCGCTCATTGAGCAGGTGATAGAGGGGCTCGATCAGAACGATCAGACCCAGGCCGAGGCAGGCGCGATGCTGCAGGCCGTGGTTGATGCCTTCCCCAATGCGGGGTGGCGGAGGCTGTGAGATTCGAACTCACGGACAGTTACCCGTCGGCAGTTTTCAAGACTGCTGGTTTAAACCACTCACCCAAACCTCCGAAGCCTGTGATTTTACACACAGATTGC